>Ga0268298_10001412_pt1 | contig 28402 bp, 32 predicted proteins | sample WWTPWeurt_MetaG_FD_194462 | JGI IMG/M metagenome (GOLD analysis project Ga0268298, IMG submission 194462) | Activated sludge microbial communities from WWTP in Nijmegen, Gelderland, Netherland - WWTP Weurt | ecosystem: Engineered > WWTP > Aerobic digester > Activated sludge | place... | reverse complement strand
ATGCCCGGCGCTGGACGCTAGATTCAGCGCAAGCGATGCCAAATCGTTCAATGTGTGTGTCGGGGCGGTTTGGGTTTGCCGTGATAGTTTTCAACCGCATCAATAATTGAGGCGATCCGGTAGGCCGCGTCCAGCGCGGTGGCCTCACCCGATAGCAGGTGATCGCACAGCGCCCGCAACGCTATCGGTAAATTGCCAAGCAGTTGTTCGGATGTTGGGTAATCCGCGCCCGTGCGGTGACTGCGAACCATCGCGATGAGCCGGTCAGTGGTGGCGCTCTCCGGGTCGAGGTCTTCAAGGGTTGGGCGAGGCGGATCGGGATAAGGTTTTTCGGCCATTGTAGGTAGCCTAATAGGCAGGAGATTGACTTTAAGGAAATCCGATTCTACGATAAATCGTGAAATTACAAATACGGAAATAAGCCGGATGATCTTGGCGTTCCTGAACCAAAAAGGCGGCGTGGGCAAAACCACTCTCGCCATTCACATCGCGGCGGCGCTGGCCCGGAACGGCGCACGGGTGTTGTTGATCGACGCCGACCCACAAGGCAGCGCCCTCGACTGGGCAGCTTGCCGAACCGCCGATCCGTTGTTTCCGGTGATCGGGTTTCCCAAACCGAAACTACACAAGGAAATCCCGGCCCATATCCCGCATTACGAGTACATCATCATCGACGGCCCGCCGCGTGTGAACGAGCTGGCCCGGTCGGCGATCATGGCGGCGGACTTGGTGGTGATTCCCGTTCAGCCTTCTCCTTACGATGTGTGGGCGGCTAAGGACATTGTGGATTTGATCCACGAAGCGACTACCTACCGGGAAACCCTTAAAAGCGTATTTGTAATAAATCGTAGAATCGTAAACACAGCGATTGGGCGAGATGTGGCCGAGGCTCTCGCGGGCTACGACATCCCGGTGCTGAAAACGCATATCGGGCAGCGGGTGGCGTTCGCTGAAAGCGCGGCGAACGGTAGCACGGTGCTGGAAGATGACCCAACCAGTCTGGCGAGCCGGGAGATCATGGCCCTTACCGATGAACTGTTGAGGCAAAAGACAAAGAAAGAGGTGGCGGCATGAACAAGAAAGTAGCTTTTGGCGTCAAGCCCGGCGCGACGCGAGCGGATGCCTCCAAGGCTGATGAGTGGGTGAACAACCGCGATACAGAAACCATGAAGCGGCTCACCATCGACGTGCCAGCCAACCTGCACGCCCGCATCAAGAGCCAATGCGCTATCCGGGGCGTGAAGATGGCGGATGAGGTTCGGGAACTGTTGGAAAAACATTTTCAGTAAATACGATTATCATTAAAGTCGTATTTCAGCAAATATCCAACATTGAACCTGATGAAGATGAGTGCCGGCGATGAACTTCGATGATCTTTCGATTGAACAACTCCATGATTTGCTGCTGCTGACCGCTCGCGAGGGCGGCATTCCCGCGCCAGAGGGTTACACGGATAACGGTCGTCCTGTCTGGAGCATCGAGGCGCTGGCGGCCTTCTTCGGGATGACCTCAGCGCAGATCGATCAGGCGATTGATAATGACTTGGCGCGTCTGGCGGACGTGGCTTGGGCCGGGCCGGGGCGGTGATCACCCACCTTCAGCGGCGCGAACCGGCTCACAACCGGCAGCGGTTCTACACCATCACCGTGACCCGGACCCTGTTCGATGGCTGGGCAGTGGTGCGGGAGTGGGGCCGGATCGGGCAGCCGGGCACGGTGCGCGAGACAGGGTTCGAGACCGAAGGCGAGGCTTGGACGGCGGGGGAGCGGTGGCGCCAGCGAAAAGAGAAACGTGGTTACCGAGCCATTGGGAAATAACGGGGATTTGGAAAATCCTCCTGCGTCAATGACAGCCAAAGTGAGTTCGGAAAAATGCCGCGCATTTTCGACAATATAGAAAAGTCCCTGCTTCCGGCTCTGACGGAAACCTTGCAACTCTCCCACCGGGCTGATTTTTGTGTCGGCTATTTCAATCTGCGCGGCTGGAAAGCTCTGGATGCCTGCATTGATCCTTGGCTGGGTGGCCCCGGTTATTGCTGTCGCCTGCTGGTCGGGATGCAACGGCTTCCCCAAGAAGAATTGCGTCTGCATTTCAGCCTGCTGTCCGGTCACGACTCGTTGGACAATTCCACTGCGCTGCGCATCAAGAAGAAGCTGGCCGAAGAGTTTCGGGATCAACTCATCTTTGGCTTGCCGACGAATGCCGATGAAGCGGGCTTGCGGCGATTAGTGGCACAACTCAAAACCAAAAAACTCATCGTCAAACTGTTTCTGCGGCATCCGCTTCACGCCAAGCTGTATCTGGCGTTCCGCGATGATCCGGTCAATCCGCGCACGGGCTATTTGGGCAGCAGTAATCTCACCTTTGCTGGTTTGTCCGCCCAAGGCGAACTGAATGTGGACGTGCTGGATCACGATGCCAGCCAAAAGCTGGCCGACTGGTTCGAGCAACGCTGGAAAGATAAATGGTGCGTGGACATCACCGCTGAGTTAATCGCAGCCATTGAACAAAGCTGGGCGCGCGAGACCCCGATTGCGCCTTATCACATCTACATCAAAATGGCCTATCACCTGGCGCAGGAAGCCCGCGCTGGCTTGTCTGAGTTCCGCATCCCGCCTGAGTTTGGAAACCGGCTGTTTGACTACCAGACTGCCGCCGTCAAGATTGCCGCACACCACTTGAACAAGCGCGGCGGTGTGTTAATCGGCGATGTGGTGGGATTGGGCAAAACGCTGATGGCAACGGCGCTGGCTAAAATCTTTCAGGACGATCATTTCACCGAAACACTGATTCTCTGTCCGAAGAATCTGGTGAAAATGTGGGAAGACTATGTGAGCCAGTATCGGCTATTAGCCAAAGTGCTATCTGTGACCCGCGCTGTCCGCGAATTGCCGACCTTGCGCCGTTATCGCGTGGTGCTGATTGATGAAAGTCATAATCTGCGTAATCGGGAAGGACAACGCTACCATGCGATTCAGGATTACATCCAGAAGAATGAAAGCCGGTGCATTCTGTTATCGGCAACGCCTTACAACAAGACCTACGCCGACCTTTCCAATCAGTTGCGGCTGTTCGTCCCGGAAGACCGCGATTTAGGGATTCGCCCGGATCGGCTATTGCGTGAGATCACTGAAGCCGAATTTAGCCGCCGCCATCAATGCTCGCCGCGAACCTTAGCCGCGTTCGAGAAAAGCACTCATGCCGACGACTGGCGGGAGTTGATGCGGCTGTATTTAGTACGCCGCACCCGCAGCTTTATCCAAACCAATTACGCCACGCTTGATCCAGACACTGGGCGGAAATTTCTCACTTTCGAGGATGGCAGCCGCTCCTATTTCCCCGAGCGCCAGCCCAAGACCGTCAAATTCACGATCAACGACAAGAATCCCAACGATCAATACGCCCGGTTCTACGCTACCGGAACGGTAGACGCGATCAATGCCCTGCATCTGCCCCGCTACGGCTTGGGCAACTATATTCATTCAAAGCCGCGCCTACCGGCTACCGATGCCGAAAATACCCAGTTGGCCGGTTTGTCCCGTGCCGGCAAGCGGCTCATGGGGTTTTGCCGAACCAATCTGTTCAAGCGGCTGGAAAGCAGCGGCGAGGCGTTTCAGCAGTCCATTAATCGCCACATTCTGCGTAATTACATCTTTCTCCACGCGCTTGAACACGATTTGGATTTGCCGCTGGGAACACAGGATGCCGGTTTATTGGATGCGGGCGTCTACGATGGCGATCCGGACGATGAAAATGCTAGTGCCGAACTACAAGAACAAGATAACGGTGATGAATCATCCTCACTGTCAGTCACTCGATTACGGACCGCCGCCGATTATCGTACTCACGCCGCAGGGGTCTATGGACGCTATGCCACCACGTTTAATAGGCGGTTCAAGTGGTTGCGCCCTGGTCTGTTTGTGACCGAATTGCGCGATGCGCTGCAAGCCGACGCCGATAGTCTCCTGGCGATCCTGACGCAGAACGGCGATTGGCGAGCCGATCAGGATTCCAAATTGGCGGCATTGCATCAGTTGGTCACCCAGACGCACCCCAAGGACAAAGTGGTGATTTTCACCCAGTTTGCCGACACCGTGCGCTATCTGGAAACGCAACTACGGGCTAAGGGCGTTCAACAACTCGCTGGCGTGACCGGCGGCGATGCTGATCCGACCCAGTACGCTTGGCGATTCAGCCCGATCAGCAATGGCAAACGGGATCAGATTAAGGCCGAGGATGAATTGCGGGTGCTGATCGCCACTGACGTATTGAGCGAAGGCCAGAACCTGCAAGATGCCTGGATCATCGTCAATTTCGATCTGCCGTGGGCGATCATTCGCTTGATTCAGCGGGCCGGGCGCGTGGATCGCATCGGCCAGCAATCCACCACCATTGCTTGTTATTCATTCCTGCCCGCCGAAGGGGTGGAAAAGCTGATCCGGTTGCGGGCGCGGGTTCGGGAACGCCTGCAACAAAACGCCGAAGTGGTGGGTACGGATGAAGCGTTTTTTGAGGATGAGCATGAGCAACAGGAACTGGTCGAGTTGTACGACGAGAAAGCCGGCATTCTCGACGGCGACGCGGATAACGAGGTCGATCTGTCGTCCTACGCCTACCAGATTTGGAAGAACGCGATTGACCGCGATCCGGCGTTGCAAAAGCTGATCCCGGACTTGCCCGCCGTGGTGTACGCCAGCCGCGCCCATCAGGCCACGGCCAGCCAGCCCCACGGGGTTTTGGTGTATCTGCACACCAGCGACGGCAACGATGCGTTAGCGTGGGTGGATGAACAGGGCCACAGCGTCACTGAATCGCAGTTTGAAATCCTTAAAGCGGCGGAATGCGCCCCGGAAACACCCGCAGTAGCGCGACAGGAACAGCACCATACTTGGGTGCAACAGGGCATTGCCGCGCTGGTGGCGGAGGGCAAAACCGTGGGCGGCCAATTGGGCCGACCTTCGGGCGCTCGCTTTCGCTGCTATGAACGCCTCAAACGCTACGCCGACCATGTTAAAGGCACCTTGTTCGAGTCACCGCAACTCAACAAGGCCATTGAAGAGATTTACCGCTATCCGCTTCGACAGTCCGCCACCGATACCTTGAATCGCCAACTTCGCACTGGCATCGAGGATCACAAGTTGGCCGAACTGGTGTTGGCGCTGCGCGACGATGACCGGCTGTGCATCATCCATGACGATGACCACCGCGACGAACCCCAATTGATTTGCTCGCTCGGCCTGGTGCCGACCCTCCCTGTTTCAGGAACGCCTCAATGACCCTTGATGTAACCCGCACTCGGTCTGCACTGCAAACCTTTGACTTCCCAACCCTGTTTGTTGAGGAACTGGGCTGGGATCATCAGCGCGGATCATTAACGATCACTGTGGATCAGCGAAGGGTGACTCTGGAAGCCATTGCCCATAAGCGCGGGATGGTGGCCTATCGCTGTCCGACGCCAGCGGGCGACGTTTTGCCGGATTACTCGACCCGCCGCCAAATCGAGCAACAGGTCGCCAAGGCCGCGCATGAGCATTTCATCATTTTCACCGATGAGCAGACGACGCAGGTTTGGCAATGGGTGAAACGCGAGCCGGGTAAGCCGACCGCTTGCCGTGAGCATCGCTTTGAACGAGGTCAATCGGGCGAAGCCCTGATTCAGAAGTTGGCGGCGATTGCGTTTACGCTGGACGAAGAAGAACGGTTGACTTTGGTGGAAGTCACGGGCCGCGCCCGCAAGGGTTTTGATACCGAGCGCGTCACCAAGCGGTTTTATGAGCAATTCCAGAAACAACACGCCGCTTTTCTCAAATGGATTAGCGGTATTGCGGAGAATGCCGAGCAAGAATGGTATGCGTCGGTCATGCTTAATCGGCTGATGTTTGTCTACTTCATGCAACGCAAGGGTTTTTTGGATGGTGACCGCGACTATTTGCAGAACCGCTTGGCGAAATGCCAGCGGGAACAGGGTCACGATCAGTTTTATTCCTTTTATCGCTATTTTTTATTACGGTTGTTTCATGAAGGTTTAGGGAGAAAGGCCCGTTCTCCAGAACTCGAAGGCTTAATCGGTCAGGTTCCCTATCTCAACGGCGGCATTTTTGATCAGCACGAACTTGAAAAGCGTAATCCCGATATTAAAATCCCTGATAAAGCGTTTGAGGCTATTTTTAGTTTCTTTAAAGATTATGATTGGCATTTAGATGAGCGGCCATCGCAGAATGACAAAGAAATTGGGCGGCTTTTGCGGAAGGATAACGAGATTAACCCGGACGTATTAGGTTATATCTTTGAGAAGTATATCAATCAGAAGCAGATGGGCGCGTATTACACCAAGGAAGACATTACCGAGTATATCAGCAAAAGCACTATTATTCCGTTTCTGCTGGATGCGGCTAAAACAACGTGCGCCATTGCCTTTGAAAACCCCAATGGCCCGGTGGTGTGGGATGGTTTGAAAGTCAATCCTGACGGCTACATTTATCCCGCCGTGCAGCATGGCGTGGATTTACCGCTACCGCCTGACATCGCAGTTGGCGTTGATACCATACTGCCTAATTTGTTGGAGCGGCGCAAGGAGTGGAATAAGCCCGCCCCCGCTGAATATGCCTTGCCGACTGAGATTTGGCGGGAAGTGGTCGCACGGCGAACCCGTTGCTTGGAATTGCGGGCGAAATTGGCGGCGGGTGAGGTACGCAATAGCAATAACTTAATCACGCTCAATCTGGATTGCCGCCAGTTTGCCCAGGATGTGATCCAGAACTGTGAAGGACCGGAGTTATTGCGGGCGTTCTGGCAGGCGTTGGAGAAGGTGACGGTATTAGACCCAACTTGCGGCTCCGGCGCCTTTCTCTTCGCGGCGCTGAATATCCTGCAACCGTTGTATGAAGCTATTTTGGAGCGCATGGAGGCGTTTGTGGCCGACGCGGGTCACACTCGCCAAAAAACGCCGGAACCGTTTGCTGATTTTCGCCAGATTTTGCAGCAGGTCGCCACGCATCCCAATCGCGCCTATTTCATTCTCAAGCGCATCATCCTGAATAATCTGTTTGGGGTGGACATCATGGAAGAGGCGACGGAAATCTGTAAGTTGCGGCTGTTTCTCAAGCTGGCGGCGCAAGTGGAACCGGATAGCGATCAGTCGAATTTAGGCATTGAGCCATTGCCGGATATTGATTTCAACATTCGTGCGGGCAATACCTTGATCGGCTTTGCCACTGAACAGGAATTTAACCGCAGCGGTAATCTGGCCAGTGATCAGAAGCTCCAGACCCAGATTAAAGCGCGGATTGCTGCTTTATCTCAGAGCTTTGCGCAATTCCGCAACAAGCAGATTACGCCTGGGCAACAAGTGACCATTGAGGAAAAACAGGGCTTACAGCAGCAACTCAAAGCGCTTGATGATGAATTGAATCGTTATTTGGCGGTGGAATATGGCAAAGACCCGAAAAAGCCAGCGGAATATGCGGCATGGGTGAAGTCCCATCAGCCGTTTCATTGGTTTGTGGAGTTTTATGCGATTATAAATAGCGGCGGGTTTGATGTGATTATCGGGAATCCGCCGTATGTTGAGTACAGCAAAGTTAAACGGGATTATTCTATAAAGCGATATAACACAGAATCTTGTGGAAATCTTTATGCGTATGTCATCGAAAGATGTTTTTCGATATTCAAACATAATGGAAGAATGGGTATGATTGTTCCACTCTCACTAACTTTTAGCAGGGATTTTACTACTCTGCGCTCAATGTTACTTGATGCAAAAGGTCTTCTACAAATATCGTCTTATGACAATATCCCAGATAGACTATTTACCGGAGCAAAAGAAAGCGAAAATACCAGCAAGGCAAATCAACAGCGTATTACTATTTTCACACTACATTTTTCTCAGTCTGCATCTTATATTCAAACAACACCGATTCTTCGGTGGAAAGCATCAGAGCGTTGGCGTCTTCTTGGCGAACTCCCGCTAGCCGAAACAACTAATCTATGTTCTGCACAATCTTTTCCAAAAGTTGGTTCGTCAAGAATGAAAATGTTTTTACAGCAATGGGAATCATCACCACAACGATTATCTGCTTTATTAACTAAATATAGTCCATATTCTCTTATTATTCCAAAGACAGCCGGATACTACATTGCTGCTTATCCGACTGAAATGGATCGTACAAAGCAGATGACACTATATTTTAATGACAAACGTAGCCAAGATATTGCTATGGTACTTTTGAATAGCAATGCTTTTTTCTGGTTTTGGCGAGTATATGGTGATGGTTTTGATGTTACCACTGGAGTTGTTGGAAAATGCCCTATCTTTTCACAAGTAGATAATGATTTTTTGCAAATTGCTAACGATCTCTATAGTGCTTTATTATCTTGCACTGTTTATAAAGCCTATCGCGGTGTGGATGTGCCAAACGTAAACTTTAATAAAAGAATGGATTTGCTTTGGCGGGCTGATGAATGGATTATTCGCAATGTCGCACCAGATTTAAATGTATCACCTAAAGATTTTATATGGGGTAAGTCTAACTCGTTCTTAAAACTAGCTGTGCCAAAAGCCGATAACTTTCCTGTGGATAGTGGTATCAATGAAAATAATGATGAAGATGAGGAATAATTTTCACCGATGAAGAACTGGACTTCATCATCAATTACGACATCAAATACCGGATGGGCCGGGATAACAGTGAAGAATAATCTCAAAGGTTCAGGTACGGGGTAGCTATAGACGCGGCCATCCACACCCCTAAAATCGGCCACGATAAACGAAATCATCAAGCCTACCTGCTGATGACCACCCGCCGCCTTGACGCGAAGGGTCTAGGTGAGAAAACCCGCGAACTGGACGATAAGAAAACTGGCCCCTTGGAAATCGAAGCCATCCGCGAGCAGTGGGCGCAGATACTCAAGGGATTTGGCTTTGACCTGGAACACCGCCGCCAGTCAAAAGCGGCTGATAACTATCAGCAGATTGAGGCTTTCCCACATGGCGAACCTTTGCGCCCGTTCGCGCCGCTGTCACAGGCCGCACGAAGTGCGCCCCGAAGAGGTTTAGCCTTGACAGCATGAGGCGCGAGCTAGGGCGCACCTTCGCCAGAAGGTGGGAAAGGGGTTTATAATTTAGTATTGGCTAAATTTTTTTCATGCTGGCTATTGAAAAATTATTCGTAGGCCAAATATCTGAGATTCCATTAATCTTTACGGATGATTTTTCTATGAGTAATAAAGATTTTATTGTTGGTGATGTTGTTGTTTTGAAGTCAGGTTCTCAGAAGATGACAGTAGAGGAGATAAAAGATAGTGATATTGAGTGTGTATGGATGAATGATAATGTAAAGTGTTCGGATACGTTTAAGAAAGATATGATTAAGAAACTAGATAATCCTGACTATAGCAAGGGTGGACTTAGTAGAAGGTTCAGATAGGTTTCTATGGGTTAATTAGGAAGGGTGCGGCTCCCACGTCGAGAACCGCGCCCTCTACTGTTACCCTGTGCGGTCATCGGCTTCCCAGCTTGTACCGCCTGACCACCCTACCCTAAAATTCACCCTGTTAAAAATATCCTGGGGTGAATGCGCGTAGCGCAGAGGGGCAAAGCGGCCATTTCGATCATAAGCACATCAAAACGCTCTGTCGCAGAACATATCGCGAAAGTTTGGACTTTCGCGACAGATTTATACGACACGAAAGTTAGTGAGATTTGACCCTGAGTTGGCCTATCGCGAAAGTCATAAGTTTTGCAACTGATTGCTTTTTAGCAGGTTTAGTTACCTGCTTGGGATAATGCCGACTTTCCGTCCGTTTGCTACTCAAACCCCATCATCGGCCAAGCAAAACCTCTTCTTTCCTTTCGGTTCGGTAAAATGGGCTGCTCTAGCTACCGGCATAACGTCTCGCACGGCATCCCATCCTTATCCCCATCCAGCGAGCTTAATCCGCAGGACGTGAGATAAAATTTTGCCTCTGCGCAACCGCTCATTTCCTTGCAGTAGCGTTTACCGCTACAGGAAAACTGACCGCTGGCGGTTGGAGCGGCAACGGGCGCACCCGCAGCCGGTGAACTCGATAGTGGCGATGCTTTGGCTTTTCCGCCATGCCGCCACTCCCAAGGTGGCATCCGTTGCGCTTCGGGTAATGCCCACAGGCCGCGCTTGGCGGTCTTGGCTTCGGCTTCCAAACCCAACAGCGATTGATCTTTGAGGTACTGGCGATAAACCCATGCTGCGCCCTGGCGGATCATCTCCGCGTTCACGTCCAGATTCCCCACGTACACCCGGCCCACGGTGCGCCCGTACTTGTCGATAGTCTCCACCACGACCCGCGCTTCTTTGCCGAAGGCTAAATCGCTGAGGGCCTGCTTTGCCCGCTCTCCGTAAGGCTGTTTCGATTCCGGGGTGTCAATTTCGGCCAGCCGCACCTTGACCTGCTTGAAGCTAGCACCATCCGGTACGAGCAGCGTGAGCGTATCGCCATCGTGAACGCCTACCACTTTCCCGGTCAGTTCGGCGCTCTGTGCCGTGGTGACAACAGCGGCCAGCACAAACAGCAGCAACCCAACCATCAGCAGGAACAGGTTGAATGCAACTAACAACATAAAATTGCTATCATTTTTTTCTTGCATTTCCGACTCCGGGTTATCAACAGATTTTTGGTTAGCATTTGACCAACTCATCAAAGATGTTAAATTGGTTAATCGAATTTAAATTTTTGATGAACGGATGAATCAACTAAAACTATTCACACTTGCAGAAATCGGCGCAATCGAGCGAGTTGTAGCGAAACCGGATAGTGACGGCTGGGTGGTAATCGTCAGCTACAAAACCATCGCCGGAATCCACATCGAGCCACTGGAGCGCCAGCGCAAGGGACCGCGCGTATTCGCCACGCTGGACGCGGTAGCAAGCACGATGCGAGCGGCGGGCATAATGGAGTTTTGTATCAATCAACGATCCGACGAAGGATTGTCAGATGACCGCTGACGGTATCCAGTTGCCGGGACTGGCTCGGTCCCGTGATCCGGTAAACATCCCGCTCGACAAAATCGAGATAGGCGCTTATCTCGCTGTCCCGCAATCCGCTGACCCCGGTTTTTTCCGGTTTGATTTCAACCACAGCGCCGGCACACGGTTTGTCCTGATAGTGTGTAACAACACCGCTGGCAGTACAGCGGTAAACCTCAATGGCATGAGCATCTAGCGCGATGCTGGCTAGGGCGATGACTGCGGCGGTGATGTGCTGCCTGTGCATGTCTATGTCTCCGGCGCTGGCATGGGAAGAACAACGAGCGTTAGGTTTTATCCTCGAACATCACCCGGCGTTGCAAGCGCAGCGCGAGGCCCACGCGGCGGAAAGGATGTTAAATCGGCTCCCGGTCATTGAAGCGATGATCGGGGAGCGGTATCAATCGGCGGCGAATCTGGAGGCGGCGGAAGCTGATGCGGCGCGAATACGCGAGGCCGTAACCGAGCGAAAGGCGGCAGCAAAAACCGCGCTGGAGCAGGCCACCAACGAACAGAAACGGACAATAGCCGAGCGGGAATTACAGAGTGCAAAAAGGGCTGAAGAATCGGCTCTTGCCCACGCCGACGCGGCGCTAGAGCAGGCGCGAACATCGGCGGATTATGAGGATTACGGGAGCAAGCGGCGTTACGCGCTGGCGGAATTGGGCCAGTTGCGGCGGCGTCTCTCCGAGAAATCCACACAGCGGGCCGATGAAGAAATCAAGGCCGGGGAGGTGCGGCAAACCGCACTTGGCAATATGGCTAGGCTGCGAGAACTCGAAGCGGAACGAGCGGCGGCGGATACTCGGTTAAGCTTTCTCAAATCCAAATCCATCTGGCTGCAAAAGCAAGTCGCCCAGGGCCAACCGGAAAATGAGTTATGGGAAAACGCCCAGCGCCAGAACGCGGAAACCGCAACGCTCAAGCGCGTTGATCTGCTCATCGAATCCCAGCGACAACAAATCGCCCACCTCGCCGGGGATTCGTGGGAATCCCTATACCGCTATCTTTCGGGAGCCGGTAAATGAAACACATCACAGGTTTGATAGGTCGTGATGATCTTGTTGCGAAAGTGACGCGGGAAGCCCGAAAAGGTCGGCATATCCTGCTCACCGGCCCGGTCGGGGTCGGCAAGTCGGTGGTGCTGGATGCCGTCATTGATCGGCTGATTGTGCGTAGCGATCTGGTTGTCTTGCACGTCAACGAGCATCAAGCGAAAGGCCAGTTTTTGGAGATCGCGCGTGGATTGCTGGAAAGCGGCTTGCTTAAACCCTCCGCTCTGGAACTGAACGATGAGCTTGATGAGCTAGATCCAGCGGCTATTCAATGGCTCCGCATCAAGCGGCAGGCCGGGCGGCTCAGCATCCGCGACCTGACCGCCGCTATCGTCCCGGCACTACATGCAAATAAAGGTCGGGTAATTATTGCGGTTGATGATCTGACCGGAGTAACGCCGACTCTACTAGCATTTTGGTTGGCCGTGTGCGATGCGGCGCAGTTGATTTCGTGCGCGAACGAGAAGCGCAAAAACGTCGCTAAGCTCTGGTGGAAAATGACGGAAATCGAAGTGCCGCCGCTGTCGCCGGAGAGCGCCCGCGCACTGGCTCAGGAGTACATGACCCAAACCGGGATGTTGGTTGAATCGCCGCCGCTGTTCGTCGGCCACGTCGTCCAGCAGGCCAACGGCAACCCGCAGGCGCTGGCGGATTTGCTGGCCGATAGCTCGAAAGAGCGAGTGGTTGATAAAGCTCGCATCCGGGAAATGAGACACGCGGCGGGAGTCCGCTATTTCGATTTCACGCCGGTTATGATTATCGCCTTGGCGTCAGTTGTCGGGGCGCGGTATCTGGCAATTGGCACCGGCGACACGGAACTTTATATCTTTGCCGGGATGGTTGCGGCTGTGGTGATCTCGGCGCGAGTATTCATTTTCCGGGGTGCGGGGAAAGCGAATTGACGTTTGGTACTCACATCGCTTTTTCTTCCGTCTTGTACCTGGGCGGCGCTACGCTGTTTGGCTACAAACCAGACTTGGCAAGTTGGTTAATTGCCGCTGTCTCCAGCCTGCTCCCCGATATTGATTTGCCACCCTCGAAAATCGGGCGGCTGTTCTGGTTCATTTCCGTGCCTTTGGAGCGCCGTTTCGGCCATCGCACCCTGACTCATTCCTTTATCGTGATCTTGGCTGTAGCGGCCCTCTCATGGCCTTTAAGCCTCATTCAACCGCTGTACTGGGGTTGCGTGGTGGGCGGTTACTGGTCGCACCTGTGGATCGATATGCTCAACATTCGCGGCGTCGATCTTTTTTGGCCATCACCCATGCGGCTAGTAGCACCCGGAAACCGCAATTGGCGAATAGCGGTCGGGAGCAAGGCGGAGATGATTTTACTCTCGGTGCTCATCGTGCTAACCGTTGCGCTTTACCCGCTCAGTCACATCGGCTTTCGGGACGCGCTACAGGCACTCTTGCGGAGCTTCGACATCGCGGTCGAGCAGTACCAGCGCCAGATCGGGACGAACTGGTACGACCTGGATTTGGTGGCGTCGGACAATCTGACGCTGGAACGGATAACCTGTCGCTGCCCGATAGTCGGACTCTGGAAAGGTGGGTTGATCGTGCTGCACGAGGGCAAGCCGCGAGCTGTGGGAAAGAGTCAGTTGAACCACAACCTACTACCCATCACGGCACGGCTGATCGAGGGCGAACCGTTGCGGGTCACATCGCAGCGAGTGGAAATGAAGGGCCGCACCCTGCGCTGGCTGTTGGGCAAGATTGACCAGAGGCGGGTTTACTACATTTCCGGCGAGGTGCAGACCGGGAAGGTCGAGCCGGTGGCGAATATAGAGATTTACAAGCCGGTGGTCTATTCTGGACAAACGATGATCTTGCGTTACGCTCGCGCTGCGGAACTGGGGCCGTGGCTGGATTTGGTGGCCGCACGGGGCGAGGTGTTCGTGCAGTTCTGGCTGAGGCCGGGGGAGCAAGCAGTTTACTTCGATCTGGGGAACGATCCGCCCGCCGATCCGATACCGGAGGAATTGAGGCAATTTTTGTGACAGGGAAGACAATCCAAAGTGATTAATAAAAAAAATCCCGACCTATTTTCTTAATATATTTTTTGTTCAAAAATTATCTGAGAAGTTGCGGTAGCTGGTTGATTTTTTATTGGTCTACGCAAAACAAATGCAACATAAATAAAACAATAATTACTTTTTTTAGATATTTGCAATTGATCATTGCCGCAAGCGGTAGGGGATTAAACTAGTAGAGGAATTAAAATTTATGTATTCAATAATTAAATTGAAGATAAAACAGTTACTCACCTTAATGCAATGGCTACTTATTTTTATAATGTGGCCCATGGAAGCGTTAGCTTGCGACCCTAATGAAGAATGTAATAGATGTCTTGTATCCGCTTTTGGACACTGCGTTCAGCGCGGTAATGATCCAGTTTGTGAAGCTCGCAAGAAAATATGCAGAGGTGGCGGACCACTTGGACCTATCATTATCGACACGCCAGGGTCACCAATTAGACCTGGTGGACCTATCCCTAAAGAGCCAATAGAAAATTGTCTTTCCAATCCATCTCGCTGCCCAGAAGAATTATTAAGTCGCACAGGTTATGAGGTTGTCAGGCCCGTCGTTCAACAATACATAAACTCCTTAGAATCTCAGGCTCATGGCCGTTGGCGAACACTTGATTTTGACTTTATTAAAGACCGGCAGCCAGATTATTCTGTCGATCTACGTCAAGTTCGGTATGCGACTAATATAAACACAGTCCATGGAGACGCAATTACAATTGGATACAATATTTTTTTTCCAGCAGAAATAGATATAAATGATCCGGGTAATGCAAAATTGATGTATCATGAATTAGAACATGTAGTTCAATATAGCAGGCGTGGAGGAGTTGAGCCATTTTTATCAGAGTATATACTCAAAGCTGTGGGAAAAATAATTGCTAAGCGATCTATAAATATTCACGATTCAATTGACATCGAATCAGCCGCTATTAGAAAAGAGAATTCGGTATCAATGAAAGCATATGGCCTCGATTTTGTTATATGGAACCAATGCAAATACCCTATAAAAGTCGCTCTACACTACAGAGATGTTGACGGTAATTGGGATACATATGGATTTTTTAATTTTGCTCCTGGGGAAAGAACAAATCTTACAACAGGTAATGAGCTAATACATTCCAATAATGGCATATTTTATATTTATGCAGAAACAGAAAATGGACGTTATATATGGGGCGGTGATAGAGAGTTTACTATTGAAAACGCGCAAAGAACTGCGAAATTCAGGAAAGTAGAATTGAATTTAACTGGAATGGAATCGATTATGCGCTCATTTAAATGCGATAGCATTTAAGAGACTGTCGAAAAACTCCTCATTGATTTTTCTGAAAAATTTTTATGGAACCAGCCTTCGGCCGGCTGGATCGGCCTAAAACCGGCTGGAAGCCATATCTACATTCATATTAATCAATGACTTGGTTTTTAGACAGCTTCTAAAGTCAAACAAACCCTACGGCGTATTACTATTGCTATACAGGTAACTCACAACCTCCCCACCACCTTCTCCATCCGCTCCTGCCCGACGTTGGTATAAATCTGGGTGGTGGCGATGCTCTCGTGGCCGAGCAGCGCCTTGATGTCCACCAGCTCGGCCCCGGCGTTGAGCAGGTTCGTGGCGTAGGTATGCCGCAGTTTGTGCGGCGAAATCTTCTTGTCGATGCCCGCCTTTTCCAGCATCCCCCGCAAGTAGTTTCGTGCCGCTTGCGGCGAAACCGGCTGGCCGTTCGCTTTGGCAAAGACCGCCTCGGTTCGATTCCGATCCTTGAGCCAGAACCCAAACACCGCGCCAAAGGCTCCAGGAAGCGGTATAAGGCGTTCTTTGTCGCCCTTGCCGATTACCCTTGCCGACTTCGCTATCCCGTCCACAATCCGCACGTCAGCGGCTTTTAAGGCCAACGCCTCGCTGATCCGTAGCCCGGAATTCAGCAGCAGGCCAAACAGCATCTCGTAGCGGCGCCGGGTTTCGGTCATGTGTTTTTGGTTGTTGCCGAAAACATTGATCGGGATATTCCGCCTATCACGGATAGTTGCCTCAAGCTGCGCCTGCTCTTCCCGCTCCAGCCAGACCGGAATCCGTAGCGGGAGCTTGGGCTTTTCCGCCATCGCCACGGGGTCAGATTCGACGATCCCATTTCTCACCAGCCAGCGGTAGAACGTCGATAGGGCGCTCAGGCGGCGGTTGACGATGTGCGCCTTCACCCCCCGCTCCCGCATCTGCCACGCCGCGAACTGTTCAATGTCCGGGTACTGGGCGTTCAGCCAGTCCTTCCCGGCCTCCACCAGCCATTTCCCCCAGATGCCAATGTCCGAACGGTAGACGTAGCAGGTCGCCTTGCTCCGGCCTTTGGTGTAGAGCAGATACGAAAGGAACTCCTTCCGGGCCTCCTCGAAAAGCTCGTGATCAAACATCGCGGTTGGACTCCATGCGCTTCCCCGTACCCTGTTGCGTCAAAAGGGAGTTTTAGATATTTCTAAAATAACGATTTTACAAATCAAATTTAATAAATTGATTTCGCAATTATCTGCCAGATTGGCAGACAACCGAATATTCAAGAGTCGATTAACCTACAAAATTCTATTTTTTATAACATAAAGTTTCCAAAATTAATTTTTTATGATCTTCCAATTGCGGATAGAGCCGCTTTTAAGAATCGTTGCCGGGCATTTGTAAATTCCGGCGAAGTGCGGGCCGCGTTGCGCTGCTCCCTCTCCAGTTCCCGCCGTTCTGCTTCGGCCAGCGCTCGCGCATCGGCCTCGGCGCGGCGGCGGCGGGCCTCGGCGATTTGAAACCCGCTGGAGGGATCGAACGCGGACGGATCGGTCCGGTACTTGCGAACGATGCCCCGTAGCACGGCGGCAGGATTGGTTCTGATCTGGCTGCTTTGGATTCGAGACTGGATCACGTCGAGCATTTGCTGTGCAACCTCTGATGGTAAAGGGTAGACCTGGGCGGCGATATCTTCCTGCTCATGCTCGGTTAGCTTTGCCGGGTAGATCAGTTTTGCTCGCTGCTCGTTCGGTGCCTCGTTGTTGGATGTGTTGCCATCCGTTCCCCTTGTAGCAGTTTCCCGTAACCAGACAACAAAAAACTTGTAATCAGATTACCGTTATGCTACCCTCATTTGTAATCAGGTTTCAGATTAAAGGGGCGGCGACAATGGCAACGGCAATCGGGTACATCCGGGTAAGCACTGAAGGTCAGGCGCAAGACGGTGTGAGTTTGGACGCACAACGCGCCAAGATCGAAGCGTGGGCGCTGCTGAACGACTATGAGCTTGCGGCGGTTCACGTCGATGCGGGTATCAGCGGTAAGGGTATGGCGAACCGGCCAGGTCTCCAGGACGCGCTGGCCGACTGCCGGAAAGGAAGCGCCTTAGTGGTTTACAGCCTATCCCGTTTGGCGCGGTCAACTAAGGACACCATCGAGATCAGCGAACGGTTGGCGAAATCTGGCGCTGATCTGGTATCGCTATCTGAGAAGATCGACACCACGTCCGCCGCTGGCAAAATGGTTTTCAGAATGATGGCCGTGCTGGCTGAATTTGAACGTGACCAAATCAGCGAACGCACTGCTACCGCGATGCAGTTCAAAAAATCCAAAGGTGAACTGGTAGGCGCGGTTCCCTACGGACAAGCACTCGCTGATGACGGCGTGGCCTTAGTCGAGAATGCCGACGAACAAGAAGTGATCCGCCAGGCGCGTGAACTCAAGGCGTCTGGCCTGTCGCTGCGGAAAGTCGCCGCTGAACTTGCCCGTCGCGGATTCAACGCCCGCAATGGTCAGGCATTCCAATCGACTCAGATTATGCGGATGGTGGCGTGATGGGCGCGGTCATTGATCTGCCCCGCATCCGCCGCGCCCTGTCCGAGTTGGATCGGATAGCGGCTGAACATCCCGAAATGTGCCAGGGAATCGGCCAATGGACTGAAAACGAAGTGGAGAAAATCATTATGGGTACGCCGGCGAAAGATCGGGTTAAAGCTATGCGGGAACGCCTGGCGGCACAGGGCATTAAACGCGAGGTGTTCTTCGCAACGCCATGGGCGCAAGCAGCCTTGGCGGAACTGCGGGCGCTTCGGCCCGATCAGACCCGCGACGCCATCCTCTGCGACGCGGTGATCAGCCTGCTGGCAGCGCAAGAGAAGCCGCCGCCCAACTGCACCTACACACCACCGGCCCCCTATCGGGCTGATCCGCCGCCCCCAGCTATGCGTCTCGATCTACCAGCAGATCGGGCGGAACTGGCGCGACGCGGCCGCGTGATGCAATCCACTGGCGCGCTGATGGCAACCATCGCCGATCAGTTCAACACCCTCGGCTGGGTGCCCGCCAAAATCCCCAAATCACCGGGAACCAAGCCGCGATCAGACTCGCCGGCTGCCTGGACGGCGAAAGCGGTCGCGCAATTGTTGACCCGGGATTACCCAGCCGCACCCTGAATTTTCACCGCCCGACCATCGGGCAAAAAAACAGCCCGCCTTGAGTGCTATCAGGACGGGCTTCACCGGCAACGCTGATAGGAGCATCGCCAATGTACTTTGACCTCATCGCAGCAATCGCCACCATCATCCTGATTCTGACTTGCGGGCGCTTTGCCCTATCGGGAACCACGAACCGGGAGAAGCCGCAATGACCGCCGCCACTGAACCGCCCGACGCCTGCTTGGCCTGGCTGGATTCCTTCCAGGCGCTACCGCTTGCGGAACGCCAATGGGTTGTCGATTTCATCACCGACCAGTCGCCGGACGAAATCGGCGCTGACGTTGCGGCCCGGCCCGCAACGCCTGAACCTGTCGAAACTTCCCTGCCTGAACAGCGGCAACGCCCTGACGCCCTGAACCATGCTATCCGGGCGGCGCTTCCCGTGCTGTCGCCAAGCGATTAACCGCCGCCAATGTGCCTTTCACGCCCGGCCAAAAAGCGGCGAAACTCTTTGAATCGCCGGTTGCGCTCCCGGCGATTTATGAAACTGCGGCTGGCGGCGACCGGAAGTCAGAGAAAATCAAGGCTGACAATGTAAGCATTGCCACTGACCTTTTTGTTGACCCTGAACCGGCAAAGAAAAAAGCCGATGCTGGCAACTCCCGCGCAGCCGAGCGGCCCGCCAGGCCGCAGCGGCCCGCGCCAATGACGCTACCGTTGCCGCCGGCGGACGTCGCTTAGGCGTCCTCCTGCCGCCAGACACCGCCGCCAAACTGCGGCGGATTGAATCCAGTACGGGCCAATCGGCCCGGCAGATCGTGATTGGCCTGATTGACGGCGCTTAACTTGACGCTCAGTTGGCAGCACGACGGGCGGGGCGTCGCTGTCATCATCAACTTCAACAGCCCAAACACCTCTTTCCGCCCTACCCACTTTGCAGGTTTACGAAATCCACAACACCCGAAAAACAGCCTGTTTCCGGGACGGCAGGTGCGAAGTTCGCCGATTTTCGGCGACGTTCCCCCACAATCGGCGAAAATACCGGCTGAAAATGGGACGGCAAAAGTCGGAATAAATAAGTTTTTGGACAGCCCTTGACACCGTGCTAGAATGGCCCGGAGTAATTGCAAAGTTCTGTTTTTCAGGGATAAGTTTTGAATAAAGTTTATTGCAGCGTTGAATAAAGCGCATTAAGTCTTTAATACGTTTTATTCAACGCTGAATAGAAGTTTGTAAAAAGTTTATGCAGCGTGTCATTTTTTTTGAATGCGCTTAAACGACGAAAGCCGGACCTTTTACGAGGTTCGGCTTTCGGGAAACAGATAACGGCGACCGGAAATCACGTTATCAGTGCAGCATTTTGTAGCCGGAGTATAGCCGATCCGGCCTGCCCTGAGAACTCCTGACCGGTCGCCACCGAAAAACTTTTTCGATGGACGAACCGATGAACCTGAACACCGCAACACCCGACCTGATCCGCGCCCGGCTGCGCACCGCCGCCCAGGCGCTGCAAGAAGCTGAATCCGTTGTCCAGCAAGCCGCCCAGAAACAGCCGTTGCGCTATAGCGCGCTGATCGCCGGCCTGGCGATTACCCGCGCTGAATTGAAGTTTGCAGAACGTCGCTGGATGCAAGGACGGGCGTCATGAGCGCCCCGACGCTGGCCTTCACGCCCGCCCCTGGCAGCCCTTGGCGTGTCCTGCCCGATGCGCCCGATGCCACCGAAAAACCGGCTTTGGAGGGTGTTTCTGGGGTTGAGAATGTTGCCAAAAAAGCTGTTTTGGGCAACATTTCACCCGCTGACTTACCCCGGATTCCCGACAATAAAAAAGCCCCGGCAATCGCCGAGGCCTATACTTTCTCTGCAACCGAGACGCCTGAAATCGCCTCGGTCGCTATCCATTCACACACCCCGATACGGTGCATGAACAATGAATTTGTCTGCTGATTATACCCGGCTATCCCCCGTCTGCCCCGCCTCCCCTGAAAAATATCTGATCGCTGAATCGGGCGGTGCGCTGTGAGCGGCCTCGGCCTGAGCTTCACCCCTGCGCCGGGTAGCCCGTGGACCGGCCTGCAAGACGAAGCCGCGCCGGACCGGGCTGACAAGCTGACCCTGACCCGCTTCACGGCAACGAACCCCAGCCGGCTTTCAAAAGCGTTCACCCTCAAGGGAAATACCCTTGTGCCGCACCCGGGCGGCAACCTGATCGACGGTCACGCTGATCGGATCGAAACCGACATTGCCGGCCTGGTTGATCTGCTGACCACACTCGGCCCGCAACACGCACTCAGCTTCGGAGTCGCGCGGGAAGCCAGCGCCCGCGTGGTCACCAGCGCCGCCTATGATGACGCGGTGGCGCACTGCCGGACGGAAGATGAAGTCATCATCGCCCGTACCCGCGATCATTTTGACTGGCCCGCCGCGCCTGGCGTTTTTATGGGGGACTACGACGCCCCGGCCACTGGCGAACCGCTAACCCGCGAGGAACTGCTGGCCGCCCTGGCCGCCGCCGCGCCGGCCCTGGCAACCGCGGCAACGATCTGGCGACCCAGCGCCTCAAGCTGCATTTTCACCAGTCGAGGCGAACAACTGCGGGGAGTTGCCGGGCAACGCCTGTTCCTCCCCGTGCTGGACGCACCCGATATTCCGCGCGCCGGACAGGCTCTCAGTGACCGGCTATGGCTGGCCGGGCACGGCCGGATCGACCTATCTACCAGCGGCGCGATGCTGGAAAGAACGATCCTCGATGCCGGCGTCTGGCAACCGGAACGGTTGGATTTTGCTGGCGGCGCGGAATGCGGCACGGGCCTGGAGCAGCGTCTCCCGGCCCCGATGCTGATCAACGGCAGCGCCGGCTATCTCGACACCCGGACTGCACTGCCCGACCTGACCGGCCCGGACCGGGCGGTACTGGCGGCGATGAAGGACAGCGCCCGGGCGGCACGGGCCGCAGAGGCGGCGGCGCTACGCGAAATCTGGATCGCTGGACGGGTAGACCACGCCGTTAAGCGCCTACCGAAAGAACAGCGCGAGGAAGCGAAGCCCCGGATCGAACGCGCCTACCGCGAAGCCGCCGATGGCGGAAGCCTCGGCCCGGACGTGGTGATCCACATTCAGGGGATGGGCGAGCGCACCGTCGCGCAGATTCTGGCGAAGCCGACGCAGTTTCACGCAAAGCTGTGCCGCGACCCTCTGGAGCCGGGCTACCAGGGCAACAAGCTGGTGGGCTGGATCAACACGAAATCCGCAACGCCCTACATCCGCAGTCAGGCCCACGGCGGGCAGAAATTCGTCCTGGCGACGATAGCGCCGCAACCAGAATCGCCGTCTGCCACCCCCGCCCCGACACTGCCCGCCGCCGCCGAAGCCAGCGCCGCCCTTGATGCCGCGCTGACGAAATTCTTTGACGAAGCGGCGGATGGCGCATCGCCGAAACTGGGGATTCGTGGCGCGGCGGGGCTGGGGAAAACGACCCGGGCGCTGACGATGGCCTACGACCGCGGGCTGGTGATCGATCACTACGTCCCGACCCACAAGCTGGCCCAGGAGCAGGCCGACCGGTTGCCGCCGGGCGCTGCAATCGCCATTCGTGGCCGGACCCATACCGACGATGACCGCCCGCCACTGTGCGTCAAAGCCGATGCGGCGGATGCCCTCCAGGCCGCCGGATTTGGCCGTAGCCAGCAGCGTTTATTGTGTGGCAAGCCTAGCCCTGGCGGCGGCTTTCCGTGCCCGTATGCGGCTGGCTGTGGCTATCACGCGCAGTTCAAATCAGAGGCGACGATCCGGTTTTACGCCCACGAATGGCTGGGTATCGGCCTCAGTGAGGACAAGCCGGAACGCGCCCCGGACGTGGCGATTGTTGATGAAACCTTCTCGAAAGTTTTTGAGGACTGCCGGGAATGGCGGCTGGCGGATTTAGCCGAATGGGGCGGCGCTTTCTATCTCATCGGTGACGCGATACGGACCGGGACGCTGAATAAAGATGAACACCTGCCGCCGATCCTGTTTGCGCTGGCAAGCCGTCCGCCGCCCGTGGAGTTGCCGATTCACCCGGAGATGAGCGCCGGTGAAACCATCAGCGCTTTCAAGCGGTGGAAGGATGAGCATCCTGAAAAGCGCGCGCCGTATGAGTTTCTGGAATGCGTCAAAGCGGCGCTGAACAACGGTGAAACTGATCGGCTTTACGCGACCGACAAGGACGGCGCAACCACGATCCGTTATGCCGGATTGAAGGCGCTGGCCGCCATTGCCCCCGCCTGGCTGTTTCTGGATGCGTCCCTGAACCCGGCGATGGTGCAGTCGATTAAGCCCGGGACTGAGATTGTCGAGATTGAAGCGGCGCGGAATGTGACCGTGGTGCAGATCACGGACGCGGCGCTGGGTAAGGGGCGGCTGGCTGATAACGCCGCCCGTCTTTCATCCCGCCTTGCTGAGTTCGCCGAACGCCTCAAAGCCAACAATCCGAACGGGGCGGTGATCGGACAACTGGATTTTCTGGAACTCGCCAAGGGCAACGGGCATTTCAAGGATTTGCCGGACGGTCACTGGCTGGCCTTGCGCGGCTTGAACACGATGGAGAATGCCGACTGGCTGCTGCAAATCGGGCGCAACGAACCGCCGGTGTGGGCAGTGGAGCGCAGCGCCCGGTGCTGGTTTGCCGGCGACCCTGATCTGAAATTCGGAACGGCGAAGCGCGAAAGCGCCTGGCTGACTGCGAAAGACGGGGCGCGCCAGCAAATCCCGGCGCTGACGACCTTCAGCGATGCCCGCTGTCAGGCGATTCTTGAAGGGATGCGCGAACAGGAATCGTTGCAGGCGATGGACCGGTTGCGGCTGGTTCACGCCGCCCAGCCGAAAACCGTTTACCTGCTTTCAAATCTACCGCTGCCCGGCGTCCGGCCCGACCTGCTGGTGACGATGAACAAGCTGCTGTTGCCCGGTCGGCTGGCCGAGGTGATGTTGCGCGACAAGGCGATTCTGGGCGACTCGATGCTGGCAAAACGCCACCCCGATCTGTTTGAAAACGATAGGGCGGCAAAGGAGGTGCTGGGGCGTCTACAAAGGCTCATTCCCCTATATATATTACTTATAGGCAAACGAGCCTTTGTAGAACCGGCGGCCCTGGTGGCCCCAACCTACCGGACAAGCCACCAGCGGGGCGGAAAACCCAGGCGGGCGCTGCTGTACGAAACGGCTGAACCCGCGTCGCTGCTGGCCGCGCTTCACGGTGAGGCGGTCACCTTGTGCGAAAGCGCCGAAGCGCCCGAAGCGCAACCGGTCACCGCCGCCGCGCCCATCGAAACCACCACCGCCCCGCCGCCTGTTGTTTCCACCGTGGAAACAACCCAGCCGCCCGCCCCGCCTGTCGAGAATCCCGCTATGCCCGTAAATCCTTCAACCGATCCTGTAGTCGTCACCCCGCCCGGCGTGGGCAATATCCGCTGGTGGCTGGGGTGCGCCTTCGACGCCGACTGGGAAACACCGATGGCCCCGCATTTCGGGATGGAATGCGAAACGCGGTTCACCGACTGGCGAGTGTGGTTCGCGGACGGCAACACCACCACGGTCATCGAACACGAACCGAAAACCGCTTCTGAGTTCTGGGGCTGGGCGTCCGGCCTGACTGGCGCAAAGCAGGCCGCGCCGATCCGCGGGGTGGCGGTATGAACGCTGACATTTTCTACTTCCCCCCGATAGTCGGTGAGGTCACCAGCGGCCCGTGGCGGGGCCGTGTGTGCATCATCGACGGCTGGGCTGGCAACACGGGCGTTTGGTGTAAGTTCGCCGGAGATCGACGCCTTTACCAGCTCCGCCGCGATCAGTTGAAACTGCGCGACCGCCCTGTGCGGGTAGATCAAAATGATCCACCGCCGCCGCCCGCTTGGCTTGATAACGATACTGGCCCCGACTGGCCGGGGGCTGCCTGATATGAAAGGTCGCCAGAAAATACCGGCCAGTCAGTTCAACCCTGATCAGTTGGCGCTGTTGATCAACGCCCTGGATCAGCACAACCCGGACGCTTGGATGCTTACCGACGAACCGGACTCCGACAACTGCTGGTCCGACGAATACCGCTATATCCTGCGCGACGATATTGAAGCCACCCTGGCACAGACGGCTTTACCGTTCGCACTGGCGCAACTGGAATGGCTTAACCGCGCGGGGCGGCGGTTGCATTAAAACCGGCGTTTCCTCCACCCCGCCTCAATCGCCGCCCGGTTCGCGGTCAATTCCTTGGCAACGACCTTCTCAAACAGATCAGGACGTTCGTTTTTCAGCCTGACCAGGGTGTAAGCGCGACTGTTGCCCGCGTCGGCTTTTTTCTTTCGGGATTCAGGGGCGGTAAAAAGGTCATTATGGATGCTTACATTGTCAGCATCCTCTTTTTTGCCTGTGTACTGGTTCGTTCCCTTCCCCGCAACAATCAACTCCCTGAGCCTAACCAGTGATTCCGCATCATCGGCAATCAACCGCTCGATGTCGGATAGCTTCTCACCGAGGCCACGGAGCGGCGGCGGCTGAATTAGCCGCTGTTATAATCGGCGGCTTCCCCCCCAGGACACCGCCGATGATGACCCACGATCAGATTCAAAAAGCCGCCCGTGCTGTGTTCGCGCTTCACACAATGCGGACCGATAAGACCCGGCCACGCCTCCCGGTTTATTCAGGCGGGCCACGGCGGAAACGCGGCAGGCCGGCAAAAGTAATGGCATAGCCTGTTTGCTGTTGCTTTCTAATTGAACAGTGTACAATTAGCCCTGATAATCTGTTTTTACAGGGACAAACATTATGGCGAAATACCAACCAGGCCAGTCGGGAAACCCGCGTGGTAGGCCTACGCCTGAAAAAAAATCAGCGGCAATCCGCAAACTGATTCTGAACAGCGCACCAGAATTTGTCGGGATGATGATCGCCTCCGCGAAGGCGGGCGACGTGAACGCAGGTCGGGCGTTGCTGGTCTGCGCCTGCCCGGCGTTAAAACCCGTCGAACTGCCCGTGACGCTGCCGATGGATGCCGACGCCGGCATTGCCGATCAGGGGCGGTCTGTCATCAATGCGCTGGCCCAGGGGCTGATTGCGCCCGGGCAGGCCGCGGTCATCCTGCAAGCACTGGCCGGCATTGCGAAGCTGATCGAGTTGGAAGAATTTGAACGGCGACTGCGAAGCCTGGAAGCGAAGCCGTGAACGCCAGCTTGGAACGCCGTATTTCAAAGATCGAACAGGCCACCGCTGCGCCTGAGTTCGTGTTTATCCCATTCGGCGAAACGCCTGAATCGGTTTTTAAAGCGCTCGGCATTCCGCCCGAACGCGCCGACCGGATCGGTTATTTGCGCTGGCTACCACCGGAGTCACCCCGTGTCCTCGAAGATTGAAATTCACCGCCCCAGGTATCCCGTCGATTACTCGCGCCTAACACCACGCGGAGTTAAACGGACAATCCCGCAGTGGGATAGGCCTGATTTGAATCGCGGTTTTGCGGCTGACGATTCCGGTGAATTCACAGTCCCTGGCGCTATTGATTGGCGCAATGCACCACCACCTCCCTATGTCCCTTAACCTTGAAAGGTATTAACCGTGAGAACTGCAACGCTGGACGAAGCGTCGCGCCAAAACTTTATTGGCCGACTCGAACAAGAACGCTTGGGCGCGACCGGCAAAGTGAAAGCCGCCGAATCGAATTTCAGAAGTTTTTTATTGAAAAACGTCCACCACGTAGTCGGATTGGTCATTGACCACCGCGATATGTCGGCGTTTTTACACCAGCGCGAAGGCCACCGGGCGGGGCTTAATGCCGCGCATTCGGCTGTCGCTGAAATAGATTGGGTACTGGATGAACTCAAGCGCCAGTCTGCCGAATACGCTGAACAACTGAATCAACTCAAAGAGGCCGCTTAAAATGATTAACGAAATTTGGAATCAGTTCGCAACCGATTATCCCGACATCGCCGGCCCGGTGACGAGGGTTCTTCAGCGCCGCGACCACGCACACCAGGCGCGGATGAATGACGCACACACCCGCCTTTTTACGGAGGCGCTGGAGGTTTGCTATCCCGATTGGGAGGAAACCCGCGATTCGCGGGCATTCCGCGAGTGGATGCAGGCCGAACCGGATCGGATGCTGCGGGCGCAAGTCCCGGGCGTGAAAGCGGCGCTGGCGCTGTTCCACGAGTTCGACGCCGCCCACGGACGTGGTAAACGCCTGCGGGGCGGCGGTGATGAGTATTTTGCTGACGTCACGGACCGGATGCCGCCAGTGCGACAGCCGCGCGGGATAGACCCGAATTTCGGGATGGCGAGCCTCAGCGACATTCTTCCAGCCGCGAGGCGCACGGTTCACTAGGATGGGCGGCGCTATCGCCCGGCGAAGTCTATAAGCAAATGCTTATAGACCCGCGTCAGTCCTAACAGCGGGAACCCGGTGCTTTGATACGAGGGGTTCCCGTAGTTGCTGCCGCTAGAATCTCCTCCCCGGAGACCGTCTTTTCCTCGTTCGATTCCAGCGCTGCTATCCAGTGGTCGCTTTCCCGGTCTTCCGGGTTTTGGTTTTGAGCACCACTACCACTACCACGCTCGTCGTCGGTTTCCGCTATCCGCTCGTTGGAGGAGAAGGGGTAAGGGGTAGTGGTGGTGGTAGTAGTCTCTGTAGAAATCTCAGTAGTAATCTTGATTCCTTTAAAGATGTCGCCTGTAGGCGAGAGGGTATCGCCTGTAGGCGAGAGGGTATCGCCTGTAGGCGAGAGGGTATCAGGCTGTTTTTGTAACTTATCAGTTGCAATTACCGGGTGTGTGATAGCCATGATCGCAAGCGAAATTGGCTCAATGAACATGATGTTGTTTCGCAAAATTCCTTGCTGAACGATGTCGCGGTACTCCCTTCTGATGTAGCCCGCATCTTCCAAGCGCTTGAGCGCCTTCCGCGCTTGGTCTTTGGTAAGTCCGAACTTCGATTCAAAGTAGGCAGCGGTACACTGGAACATATCGCCGTCGAAGTGCTTCCTCAGCAAAGGCTTACCGGACTTGTCCAGCGTTTGGTAAGGGCGATACCAGTAGATGATCTCGGCCAAGATGATGATGGCGGGCAAGTCCGGCTTACCCGACTCCAGCACGATGTGCTGATACCACTGGTGAGGAATAATGTTTCCCTCAAAGTGGATTTTTCCAATTTCCATAACTGTAGAAGTCAATAATCCGATGATTTTTGTCATAATTCTGTCATACTCATGTAACTCAAGCCCTATTTTGGGGTATTAAGAGCTTGATATGAATATTCCGCCATTTAGTGGCGGCACATGGAAAAAACTATCTACTCAGTGGAATATGCGGACTTATTGATACTACTGCGTAAAAAACGTCTCGATGCCGGGTTTACGCAGAACCAGTTGGCCCGCGTACTCTGTGTTCCACGCTCGTTTATTGGCAAATGCGAGCGGGGAGAGCGGCGCATCGACGTCATCGAACTTATGGCGTTTTGTCGGGCGCTCGGAATCGAGCTGCAGGCGTTCATAGCAGAGCTAGAGCAGCGCAGAGAACGCGGGTAAATCACAGCCTCATCCTTCGCCACTTCGCCAGATTCTCGGCTACGCTGCTTGCGGCCATTTCGATAAGTCTTCCGGTTTGCAGCCGAGGGCAGCAGAGATTTTTTGTATCAACTCGTCGTTAAGTGGTCGCTCGCCGGTTTCCAACAGGCTGATGTAGCTACGTGCTACGCCGATCCGTCGCGCCAGTTCGTTCTGAGTTATCTTGAGGATCGTCCGACGTACAACGATTGCATGACCAATATCGTTCATTTGTTTAGCTCTCAAAGTAACTTTTTGTTACTCGATATTAGATTGAAGCAGTTGTTAATGCAACGGTGTGCGGTGCAATAAGTTCGGCACCAATCGACC
>Ga0268298_10001411_pt1 | contig 28405 bp, 21 predicted proteins | sample WWTPWeurt_MetaG_FD_194462 | JGI IMG/M metagenome (GOLD analysis project Ga0268298, IMG submission 194462) | Activated sludge microbial communities from WWTP in Nijmegen, Gelderland, Netherland - WWTP Weurt | ecosystem: Engineered > WWTP > Aerobic digester > Activated sludge | place... | reverse complement strand
GCACGATAGCGGGGGTATTGGAGTCACGCGCCAGGCGCGCCAGCATGTCGCCGGCACCCGGCAATTGGTTGCGCGCGGCGTGAAGCGTTTCGGCGTAGTGAGGGCGCTCTCGTTTCCCGTACCAGTCGAAGAATGCCTTTTCAGCCCAACGCGCATCGCGGTCCGTATGGCAGTCGTTGCAGGTGTTCGGCGTACCGAGCTGCACGGAAAGGTCCGGCCGCGGCACGCGAAAGCTGTGATCGCGGCGGGGATCCACGACCATGTAGCTGCGCTGTAGCATGTGGCAGGACACACAGGCGGCACCAGTCGAGCCTTGTTGATGATGGTGATGCGCGGGGCTATCAAATTTATCCGGCACGTGGCATTGCCAACATAAAGCATTGCCTTCGGTGCGCTGCTTGAGCCTGTGTGGATCGTGGCAATCGCTACAGGTTACCCCGGCCTGGTACATCTTGCTCTGGCGGAAGGAGCCGTACTCATAGACTTCCTCGCGTATCTGGCCATCCGCGTGATACAGGGCTTCATCGAGCCATGCGACCCGGTGCGTGTCCGCGATCGGACGGCCAGGCCGGTGCCCTTCGTGCAGGACACCACGGCGCGCATGGCAGAAGGCACAGGTCTCGACCTCATCGTGACGGGCCGCCGGCCCTGCTCGTTGGACGGTGCCGGTTGTCTCATTTATCTTCCAGCCAGCGGTCTTGCGATCGCTGAAACGCACACTCAGCCCCATGGAGCCAGTCCTGTCCTTGGCGCCCTCGCGTGCCCAGGCTTCGTGCATTGAACCTGGGCCATGACAGGATTCGCAGCCTACATTGATTTCGGAAAAGGTCGTGGCGTATGTTCGTTTGTCGGCATCGTAATTCTTGTGCAGGTTTGTCGAGTGACACTCCGCGCATTGGTAGTTCCATACCTGATCAATACCCGTCCAGTGCACGGCGTCACCAGGTTTGAGCGCCTCATTTGGATACAGATGAAACCAGCGCTGCCCGCCTTGATGTTTTGGACGTGTATCCCAGGCGATTCCCAGCATTTGAAATCGGCCACCGGGAAACTCGACCAGGTACTGCTGGAGTGGCGTGATGCCGAAGGTGTACTTGATCTCATAGTCACGTAGCCTTCCATCCGGCCCCTCGGTATTGACGAAAAATTTCGCCTCGCGCTGGAAGAAACTCGAGGTTACGCCCAGGTGGGTGAAGCGCGCTTGGTTGAAATCGCCCAGCACCGTCCGCTGATTCGCTTCCTGCATAGCCAGATCGTGGTGGGAACCCTTCCACGCGGCGTATTCCCCTTCGTGGCAGAGCGCGCAGCTTTGACTGCCCGTGTACGAGGCGACTGAAGCACCGCTATTCAGGGTCTTGACAGGCGCGGAATCTAACGGAGCCGCCTCCTCCTGCCTGCTGGATGCGCCCAGTAGCCCTACTGTAGAAAGCAGAATGAGCGTTAGTCGTCGCAATGCAGAGAGATACAAATCGAATCGTCCTTCAGAGATCGAATCGTTCTGGTCCGGGCAGCCGACCAGGAGTTACGGACCGACTACCAGGCATAACCGACAACCGATTCCCAGTCCGCTCTGCGTGATATCCCATTTGAAATGGCTATCCCTGGGGCCTTTTCTTAGTTCAGAAACTGAAGATTCAGTCCGAAGAAGATCTGCCAGTCGGGTTGCCCCGCTCCCCGATCCGCGATGGAAAACTGCGGCTCAATGAAGAGGTTGTACATCGTCTTGTCATGCTTGATGACATGGCCCAAACCAACCCCCAAGGGGACGCTGTAGTCGTCGTTGTCAAGGTTGTAGGCCCAGATGGGCGCGGCCCGCAAATAGGTGCCGCCGCCGAGTTGATAGAACGCAAAGGGCTGAAAGGCGGCAACATTGACGGTTTCCCGGTCGTCGTTGCCGGCGAAACTATGCTGCCAGGAAAGTAGATACCCGTACTGGAATCTTCGCGACCGGCCGTCGAACAAAACATTCACCAGTCCGGCGGACCATTTTTCGCTGCCGACCTCGTCCTTGCTCGCCGTCGGCGCGGTCAGCTGCGGGCCGATGCCAAAGCTGACCCCGGGATTGCCGGTGTCGATCTGGTAGGCGGTGAAGATATTCAGATCGCCGATTCCGGTCTCCTTGCTTCCATCCGGCGGTAGCGGATAGGTGTTGACCGGCAACGAGGCCCGCAACAGCCAGTTCGTATCGGCGACGGAGAAAGGCTTGGCGTAACGAAACCAGAACTGGTTGGCCGATTTATCCGCGCCAGTCACATCGCCGATGTAGTAGTTCTGCATGTTGAATGCCGTCATATTGGCCAAGGGATTATTGGCCTGTGACGTATGGTCGGCACCTTCCTGCGGGGTTGCGGCAACAGCCCAGCTCATCATGGTGAAGCCGAGGACAGCGGTGAGAAGATTGGTGGTGTGTTGTTTCATCGGTCCAACTGCTTGGGAGGAGTGCTGAGATTAGCGGCGGCCTCGGGCTGACCGCCGGGTCCTTGGCCGAGCTAAACGGCTATCGTGTTTCGGCTGGAAAGATGACCTTCCAATCTTGTTTCATATCGACGACCGTCCAGCCTTTCGCCCTTGCCTCGTCCAAGCCTTTGTCGAGACGGCCAACCTTGGAGTTTCGATCATAGGCCCATTCCCGCTCGCCGTCGGTATGGTGAACGTACAGAGCGAAACGCGCTCCCTCCCCGGCGGTGGTCCACTGCAACATCTGCAGGTCGCCGTCGGAGTTGCCGAAGGCGGCGATCGGGCGGCGGCCGATGTGCTGGTTGATACCCACGGGTTTACCTTCCTTGTCGTCGATGAAGTTCACCTCCGGCAGGCGCACCAAGGCCGGTTTGCCGTTGCGCAGTGCGTACTTGGTCTTGATGCTGCTACCAATGACTTGCTCCGGCGGCACGCCATAGACTTTTTCCGCCCATGGGCGCATGAACTCGATGCCGCCGCCGGAAACGATGAAGGTCTTGAAGCCGTTCCCACGCAGATAGGCGAGCAGTTCGAGCATTGGCTGGTAAACCATCTCACTGTAGAGCTTCTTGGTCTTGGGATGCCGTGCCGTGGCGATCCAATCTTTTACAATGGCCTCGAAGGCTTCGGTGGTCATATCCGCGTGCGTTGCCATGACGAGTTCGAGCAGCGCCTTGTCCCCGCCGGCGAGCGCGGCGTTCACATCACCCTTGAGCAGCGAGGCAAAAGGTTCCTTCCCCACCCATTCAGGATGCCGTGGCGCAAGCGCCTTGATGCGGTCGAGGGTAAAAAGGAGCTGAAAGTACATCGGCTGCTCGGCCCAGAGCGTACCGTCGTTGTCGAAGGTGGCGATGCGCTCGGGCGGCGGCACGAAGTCGGGCGAACCTTGCTTCGTCACCTTACCGACGAACTCAAGGATCGCCGCCTTGGCCGGCCCTTCGTTCCACGAAGAGAGCGATTCCGCGGCCTGCGCGGTTGCCATGGCAAGCAGCAGCCAGGGGCTCGCGACGCTGATGATCCAACGCCTGACTATCGATCTCATGGATTAGACTCCTCCTCAACCAATGCCGCGTACCAACCGCTTAACCGCGCTATTTACTGCGCTATTTACTGCGGCACAACGCGCGCGTTCTCGCCGTTGCCTTCGATGTACACACTCTGCCCGACGTGCAACCGGGCGTCTACCGGTTAGGTGATGGAAACCAGTACGCCGCTCTTTACGCGCACGATGATCTGCTGGGCACTCTCGGGCTTTTCGTGCTTCTTCTGTACTTCGTTGCCGGTGATTGCGCCGCCGATCGCGCCGAGCACCATCGCCACGTCGCGTCCCGTTCCGGCGCCGATCAGGCTACCGATACCAAGGCCGCCAAGGCCGCCGACCACGGCGCCAACCCCGCGGTGATGGTTGCTCTGGACCTGAGTGTTCGAGATCTGTTCCACCACGCCCTGCCGGATTTCCATCTCACCAGGTTTCTGGGCCGATACGGGCAAAGCGCAACCGACCGCCGCCAAGAGCATCAGCGCGGCCAACCAGTCAACAAGCTTTCTCATGGAGGCTCCTCTCCCCGTCGCTGGGGATTGCGACAGCGCCGACTCTCGACTCTGGCTGTCTGTGTTAAGCAGGATGGACAGCGCAGGGTCCGCCGTGTTTCCGCCAGCGGACCCCGCAGCTTGACTCAGTTCCCTGTCGGCAGTGGGAGGCTGACGCCTTCCTTGCCCAACTGCTCCCGAACCCACTGGAACTTCTGGTAATTCGAGAGCGTGATCGGGCCGGTGTAGACCTCGCTCTGCAGCTTGCGCGGAGGGTATTCGAGATAGGTCTTCATCAACTTCCTCACCTCTTCATTCATGGTAACCAGGGTCCAGGTGCGCTCCGTGTAGCTGTTCATGAAGATGTCATAGCGCTCCTGGGGATCGGCCCAGAGGTCGAAGATCTGGGGCGCGGTAGCGACATACTTCTCGGGACCCTTCCAGCCGAGGTTGCTGTCCACCGCGAGTCCCCCGGTCTGGGCCCCGTCGTCGCCGCGCAGGTTGAAGACGGCCTTGTAGTTACCGGCCCGTACCGCACCTGGGCTAAGCTCGTTCTCGGTGAAGTAGAACCACGAAGTGCGCGGATCCTTACCGGTGCCGAACAGTACCGGCGTGATGTCGTAGCTGTCGAAGATGATCGGCTGGCCCTCGCGGTCCTTGTCCGGCAGCTTCACGCCCGCGACCGAGGCGAAGGTGGCCATCAGGTCGAGCCCGCCGACGATGTCGTGGTTCCGGCTACCGGCCTTGATCTTGCCCGGCATGACCGCGATCGCCGGCACCCGGCTGCCGCCTTCGCGCACCGTGCCCTTGGTGCCGCGGAAGGGCGTGTAGCCCGCGTCCGGATAGACGTCCTGCCAGGCACCGTTGTCCGTGGTGTAGACGACTAGCGTGTTCTTGTCTAGGCCCAGCGCCTTAAGCTTGTCCATGATGTGGCCGATGCGGGTGTCGAGTTCCACCACCGAGTCGGCGTATTTGCTCTTGGACAGCGACTTGTGCTCGAACTCGGGCGCCGGCATGTTCGGCTGGTGCACCTTCATGAAGTTGACGTTGATGAAGAACGGCTTGTTGGGGTCTTTCGCGGCCTTCTCCAGGAACTCGATCGCCGCCTTCTCCACGTAACTGTCGAAGAACGGGATGCCTACGACGCCGTTGGGGTAGGTGACGCCGTGCAGCGTGACGCTCTTGCCGGGTTCGTTGACGTACTGCCCATTGATCTTGAAGTCCTCCTTGGCCTTCTCGCCCGCCTTGCCCGATAGCGACCCCATGGTCACCTTCTGGAACATGGCGCGCAGCTCCGGGTCCATGTCCGGGAACCAGGTCGGGTCGGCGTAGGTGTAGGCATTGAGGTGATAGAGGCCGACGTACTTCATCTCGTCGTAGCCCTGCGCGTTGGGCAGCGCGTAGTCGGCCTCGCCCAGGTGCCACTTGCCGGTGAAGTAGGTCTGGTAGCCGCCCTGCTTGAGCACCGAGCCCAGGGTCCACTCCGCCTTCGGCAAACCGCCGCCCTGACCCTGGAAGGCCACGGTGGTCATGCCGCTGCGGTTGGGGATGCGCCCGGTCTGCATGGCCGCGCGGCCGGGCGTGCAGCTCGGCTGGGCGTAGAAGTCGAAGAAGGTCATCCCTTCGTCGGCCATCTTGTCGAGATTGGGCGTGGGCATGCCGCGCCCCGCGCCACCGCCATAGGGACCGGAGTCACCATAGCCGTGGTCGTCGGCGACGATAAAAAGAATGTTGGGTTTGTCAGCGGCCCAGGCTTGGGCTGCGACGTTCATTGCCGCAACAGCGGCGAACAGGGTCAGCAGTTTCCTCTTCACAAACGATTCCTCCACGATTGATTCATGTCACAAAGATCGCTGAAACCATGCGACAGCTGAACGACCACAGGCCAAAACCGCCACGCACGAGGAAAAATTGTAGAAGAAAACATTGATCTAGCCTACGGCCCGCCGTCGGAATCCTACTAGCCATTCCTGTTAGGTCTTTAGTGATTGTCAGGAGAGGAGCCAGCCCGTCCGCTTATCAACACTTCCGGGCATGCGTTCTTTTCGTTGGCTTTTTGTTCTCCAATAGAGAACAATACATATATTTATGCCGAGTCGTTCTCGAAAAAAGAACAAAAAGGGCCATTTTCAGCCAATGCCCGGAAGCGTTGCACACTTACACCGATGCCTCTTGGGTCTCTCTTGCCTCGGCAGATGAGGTGTTGGCCCCGCGCTCGGCGGCCCTGAAGACTGAGATGTATTCAGAAGTGATATATTATATTTCATATAATATTTCTCACCCCATTCGGGCCGGCTCGACCATGGGCGTCTTGCCTGTATTTTCTTTGCAATACTCAATACAACCCCAGATCAGCCGCGGAGCGCTTCGGGAAACACCCCGGATCGGAGGAGGCCCCATGAACCTGATTCCCCTGCTTTTCCGTTGCGGCCTCTTGGCTTGGCTGCTCGGCCTGCCGCCTCTGGCGACGGCGGGCGAGACCGGCTTGCCCTTTCCCCAGGGGCTGTTGTTCCGGGTGGAGAAACCCGGCCTGCCGCCGAGTCATATCTTCGGCTCCATGCATACCGACGATCCCCGGGCGACCCGCTTGCCGCCCCAGGTGCTGGAGGCGCTGGACGAGTCCACCCTGGTCGCCACCGAGATACTCCTCGACCAGGACCATGGCCAGCAGGCCAAGTCGGCCCTGATCTTCGACGATGGTCGGGAATTGAGGGCCATCCTCGGTCCCCGGCTCTATGCCCGAACCGTCCAGGCCGCCTTCGATCATGGTCTGCCCGAGACGCTGATCCGTCATTGCAAACCCTGGGCCGTCGTCAGCCTCTTGAGCGCCCCGCGACCCCGCACCGGGCTGATGGTGGACCTGGTCATCGCGGAACGGGCCAAGGCCCAGGGCAAGGAGATCCATGGACTGGAAAGCGTCGAGGAACAGATCCAGGTCTTCGACCGCCTCTCCGACGCGGATCAGATCTTCCTCCTCCTGACCACCCTGGACCGGCGTTACGACTATACCCATCTGCACGAGGTGCTTTTGCGGACTTATCTGCAACGGGATCTGGCGGGTTTGGTGCGGCTCAGCCAAGAACTCATGGCGGCGGCGGACGAGGATCTCGAACGCCGATTGCTCGCCGGAGCCATCGACAACCGCAATCTTGTCATGACCACCCGCCTGCTGCCCCTGTTGGAACGGGGACGGGCCTTCATCGCTGTCGGGGCGTTGCATCTGCCGGGGAACCAGGGGATCCTGGGGTTGCTCAGCCAGGAGGGCTACCAGGTGACCCAGGTGTATTGACTTCCAGTGTGTCCTTTCCAATCCGACAGGCTATCATTTCCATGTTTTTCACCCCGACCAGGAACCTACAAGGTGCCGAGGCCCAAGCTCCGATGGCTAATACATCCCTAACCCCAGTCTTTCCCCTTCTCTGCGCCCTCTCGGGGCTGGTTGTCGGCGGCTGCGCCAGTGTCCCGGAAGGCGCCCAGGACCCCCGCGATCCCCTGCAGGGCTACAACCGTTGGATGACTTCCTTCAATCAGGATTTCGATAAGGCCATCTATACACCCGTCGCCGAGGGCTATAAGAAGATCACGCCGGAACCGGTCGATCAGGGCGTCACCAACTTCTTTGCCAATCAACTGGATATCGTCTCATTTCTCAACAACGTCCTGCAGCTCAAACCACAACAGGCCGCCTCCAGCCTGGGACGGGTCACGTTCAACTCCACCTTTGGCCTGCTGGGAGTGATCGATGTCGCCACCGCCATGGACATCCCACGCTATCGGGAGGATTTCGGCCAAACCTTGGGCCACTGGGGCGTAGGGCCTGGCCCCTACTTCGTCTGGCCGATCCTCGGCCCCAACACGGTGCGCGATTCCGTGGGAACCGTGGTCGGCTGGTACAGCACCCCGGTTGCCTATCTCGAACCGGCGGCCTGGCCCTGGGGGCTGGCGATACTCTACTCGGTCGACCTGCGCGCCGATCTCCTGGGCACCTCCGATATCCTTCAACAGGCGGCCTTGGACCCCTATGTCTTCGTGCGTGACGCCTATCTGCAGAAGCGCCTCAACGATGTCTACGACGGGCATCCCCCCAATTCCAACACCGAAGCGCTTTTCGACGAGATCTTGAAGGAGAAGTCCGCCGCGCCGGCGAAATGACCTCTGCCTGGGTCCGGCCAAGAACGCCTGCGATCTCCTTCCCCGCCCGGATCCACAACCTTGCCCTCCAATGGGGCCCGATACTCTCCCCGGGCACCAATTTGGGGAGCGCTTTGCTGCAAGAGCAGCAATTTAATATAAATTAATGACTTAAGCGCACGCGAGAGGTTTTCCACTCTCCCGGAGCGCACCGAAATAAAAGGCATGATAGTTGCTTAAAAAAATAAGCGTTCTTTATCCGTATGCAGCTTGCTCTATCATTGGCGCGTTCCTACCATACCGAGGGTCAAAGAAATAATGAACCAGATCCCCTCTCCCCAACCAACCGACAGCTTTTCGGTGGCCATCACCGGCTCGGGCGGCAGCGGCGCCGTCACCGCCGGACTCATCCTGCTCGATACCATCGCCCGCGCGGGCTATTACGGTTTGATGACCAGATCGGCCGGACCCCAGATCCGTGGCGGCGAATCTGCCGCCATGATCCGTTTCTCCAACACCCCGGTGCATTGCATGGGCGATCATTTCGACCTGCTGCTGGGGCTGGATTGGCACAATGTCAGCCGCTTCGTCGACGAGATCCCGCTCGACGCCACCAGCCTGATCCTGTCCGACCCCGAGTCCGGGGAGGTACCCGAGGTTCTAACCAAGCAAGGGGTCCAGCAACGTGCCTCCCCCTTCAAACGGTACAGCTCGGCGGTCGCCGGCGGTCGTCTGAACATGGCCGCCATCGGTGCGCTGGGGGCGGTGGCCGGTCTTCCCCTGGAGGCGCTGGAGGCCAGCGTCCGCGACACCCTGAAGGGCAAGGGGGAGGAAAGCATCCGCCCATCCCTGGAATGTCTGCGGCTCGCCTATACCCAGGAGCAGAGTCAGGCCCCCGCGCCCCAGCTTCCCCTCCCCGAGTCACGCCCGCGCTGGAACATCAGCGGCAATGAGGCCGGTGGTCTGGGGGCCTTGCGGGGTGGGGTGAAATTCGTCGCCGCCTATCCCATCACCCCCGCCAGCGAGATGCTGGAGTGGATGGCCCCACGGCTAGAGCAGGTCGGCGGTTCGCTACTGCAGGCCGAGGACGAACTCGCCTCGATCAATATGATCATCGGCTCTTCCTTCGGAGGCATCCCTTCCCTGACCGCCACCTCAGGTCCAGGACTGAGTCTCATGGTGGAGAGCATGGGACTCGCCGTGACCAGCGAAACCCCGGTGGTGGTGGTCAACGTCATGCGCGGCGGTCCTTCCACCGGTATTCCCACCAAATCCGAGCAGTCCGATCTGAATATTTCCCTCTATGGGCTGCATGGTGATGCCCCCCACCTGGTGTTGGCGCCGCTCTCGATCCGCGACTGCACCTTCAGCGTCCAATGGGCGGTAGGCCTGGCGGAGCACCTCCAGACCCTGGCGATCGTGCTGTCCGATCAGATCCTGGGCCAGTCCCGGGCGGTCACCGATCCCCCCGCCCAACCCGCCGACGCCCTCTCCCGGCTGGTGCCGCCTCAGGCCGAGGAGCGTTACCGTCGCTATACGCTGACGGACGATGGAATCTCCCCCATGAGCCAGCCCGGCATCCCGGGTTGCATGTACACCGCCGATGGACTGGAACACAACGAACGGGGAACCCCCTCGAGCATGGCGAAGGATCATACCGCCCAATTGGAAAAGCGCCGACGCAAGCTGGAAGGCCATGACTTCGGCGCAGCCTGGGCGGAGATCCAGGGCGAGGGCGATATCGGCCTCATCACCTGGGGTTCCTCCTCCGGAGCCAGTTTCGAGGCCGCGGAACGCCTGCGGCAACAGGGACTGGGGATACGGGTGATCGCCCTGCGGCTGATCGCCCCCCTGCAACGGGAGGCCCTGCTTCAGGCCCTGCAGGCCATGCGCCGGATCTGGGTGATCGAGCAGAACCAGGGTGCCCAGTTGTTCCATTATCTGCATGCGGCGCGCACCCTGCCCGAAGGGGCGCGCTCCTATGCCAGACCCGGTCCCCTTCCTTTACGCCCCGGCGAAATCGTCCGGGCCATCCTTGCAGGAGAAGAATGATGGATGCCGCGACCCGCGTTCCAGCCCTCAGGGCGGCTGACTACAAATCCGACATCAAGCCGGTATGGTGCCCGGGCTGTGGGCATTTCGCCGTGCTTTCCGCCATCACCAAGGCCCTCGCCCACCTCCAGTTGGCCAAGGAACAGGTATCCGTGATTTCGGGCATAGGTTGCTCCTCCCGGGTATCCGCCTATGTCGACGCCTACGGCTTTCACGGCGTCCATGGCCGCGCCCTGGCGCTGGCTTCCGGGCTCAAGGCCGCCCGTCCGGATCTGACCGTCTTGGTCACCGGCGGCGATGGCGATGGCTTTTCCATCGGCGGCAACCACTTTCTCCATGCCTGCCGACGCAACATGGACATCACCTACATCGTCATGGACAACGAGGTCTATGGCATGACCAAGGGACAGGCCTCCCCCACCACGGCCCCCGACTGGTGTTCCAGCAAGATGACCCCCCATGGGCCCGGGGTGCGTCGCTTCCAGCCGGCGGCCATCGCCCTGGCGGCGGGGGCGAGCTTCATCGCCCGGGGCTTTTCCGGCGATCCCTCGGAACTCACCCAACTCGTGGTGGAGGCCATCCGCCACCCGGGGTTTTCCTTCGTCCAGGTGCTCAGCCCCTGTCAGACCTTCAGACCCGAACAGAAAGACTGGAAACAGCAGGTCCACCCCTTCCAGACCATGCCGACCTCCAACGCCGTGGAAGCGGCGCAGATGATTCAGTCCGACGACGGCATGTCCCTGGGCCTGATCTATCGGGAATACCTCCCGGTCTGGCAGCCCTTACCCAAACAAAGCAAAATCCTCCCGGAGATCGAGAAGGAGTTCCTGGTATGAGTACGTACCAACATCAGCCGATCACCAGCGTCCCTGAATTCCTCGCCCACGCCCTCGAACTCGAGGTCGAATCCGGGGAACGCTACCGCATGCTGGCCGACAGCATGGAGATCCACAACAATACCGAGGTCGCCGATCTGTTCAGCAAGATGGCCCATTACAGCGACCTCCACGCCCAGGAAGTGGCGCAACGGGCCGCCGCCTTCAATCTTCCCGCCATCGCCCCCTGGAGCTTCAAATGGAGTTGTCCGGACACACCGGAAGCGCCCTGCATGGAAGAGGCCAACTATCTCATGACCACCGCCCAGGCCTTGCGCCTGGCCTTGCACAACGAAATCCGCGGGCGGGATTTCTATGCCCATGTCTCGGCCATCACCCCCGACCCCGAGGTCTCCCGCCTGGCCCGGGAGATGGCGGACGAAGAGCAGGAGCATGTGGTGTTACTGGAGATCTGGGTGGCCCAGGTGGCCCCGCAAAACGAAGAACCGCTGGAGGATCTCGATCCGCCCAACATCACGGAGTAACGCCCGCAGCCGTTACTCGTCGCCCCGAGCCCTTCGGGGCAAGGCGGCGAGCGGCCTCTCCCCCTGTTCGGAGCCACGACACAGGCCCTTTTTCTCCCATGGAACGGACGGCTCCATCAGGCTATAGTTTTTCTGGAAGCTGTTACCTAGCCTGTGTTTCGTCCAGCCTCCAGCCCGGATAATGCCGGGACAACCTTTCCCAGATGTCCGAACGCCGATGCAAGAAAAACCCCTGATTCGAATCCTGGAACGTGTCGAGCGGCTCAACGAAATCGGTATCGCCTTATCCGCGGAACAGAATCTGGGACGATTGCTCGACCGTATCGTGCTGGGGGCCAAGGAGATCACCGCCGCCGACGGCGGCACCCTCTATCTGCTCAAAGATGACGGGGCGCTGCATTTCGAGATCATGCGCTCGGATTCGCTCAAGCTGTCCCTCGGCGGCACCTCCGGCAAGCCGATCCCCTATCCGCCGCTCCCACTCTATGACCAGGAGGGTAACCCCAACCTTCACATGGTGGCCCCTTACGCCGCCATCAAAGGCTGCACGGTCAATATCCCGGATGCCTACCTGACCACGGACTTCGACTTCAAGGGCACCAAGGCCTTCGACCAGCGTACCGGCTACCGATCGAAATCCTTTCTCACCGTGCCCCTGAAGAATCATGAAAACGACATCATCGGCGTGCTGCAACTGATCAACCCCATCGACCCGATCAGCCGGGAGATCATCCCCTTCTGCAAGGAGTGCGAGCGCCTCACCCAATCCCTGGCCTCCCAGGCGGCGGTGGCCCTGAGCAACCGACGCCTCATCGACGAACAGCGTCGCCTCTTTGAATCCTTCGTAAAACTCATAGCGGCCGCTATCGACGAAAAATCTCCTTATACGGGTAAGCACTGCGAGCGCGTTCCCGAACTCACCATGATGCTGGCCAGGGCCGCCCATAATGCGAGCGAGGGTCCTCTGGCGGAGTTCAGGATGTCGGAGGAGGACTTCTATCAACTCAAGATCGCCTCCTGGTTGCACGACTGCGGTAAGGTCACCACCCCGGAATGGGTAATCGACAAGGCCACCAAACTGGAGACGATCTGCGACCGCATCAAGCTGATCGAACTCCGCATCCAGATCCTGAAACAACAGGCCCGCATCCGTTTGCTGGAGTCACTCGCCGAACAGCCTACCCTGGAACCGCCTGTCAAGCTGGAGGGGGACTATGCCGCCTACTGTCGCCAACTCGACGAGGAGCTCCAATTCCTGCGTAAGGCCAATATCGGCTCCGAGTTCATGACCGCGGACGACCAACAACGGGTGAAGGCCATAGGAGCCTGTAGCTGGACCAATCCGGAAGGCGAACTCACCCAGCTTCTCTCGGATAACGAGATCTACAATCTGATTATTCCCAAGGGGACCCTCACTCCGGAGGAACGGCAGGTGATCAACAACCACATCTCGGTGACCATCAAGATGTTGGAATCCCTGCCGTATCCAAAATATCTGCGGCAGGTCCCGGAATATGCCGGTGCCCATCACGAACACATGGACGGCAGCGGTTATCCCCGGAGACTCACCCGGGATCAGATGTCGATTCCGGCGCGCATCATGGGCATCGCCGACATCTTCGAGGCCCTGACAGCCCGGGACCGGCCCTACAAAAAGGGCAAGACCCTTTCCGAATCCCTCTTTATCCTCGGCAAGATGAAACTGGACCGTCATATCGATCCCGATCTCTTCGATCTCTTCATCCGCTCCGGCGTTTACCGCCACTATGCCGAACACTTCATGAAAGCGGACCAGATCGACGAGGTGAACGAGTCGGGCATCCCGGGCTTCCACCCGGATCCGTCTCCCTGATCGGCCCGCCGGCCGGCTGCGTCCAAGTGTCGCCCGCCCATCCCTCAAGCAAGCTGACTCAGATTCAAACCATGGAAATCACCTTCCCCCTTTCCTCTCCGACCCGAGCCGGGACCTGGCACCGCCTCCTGTCCATCGCCCTCGGACTGCTCTGTCTCGGTGCCTGGACCTGGGCAACGGCCGCCGGCACCTCCGCCAGCGCCCTGATCCTTGGCGTCCATGGCCAGGTGAGCCCCTCGGTACAACCCTTCTCCGAGGTCCAGGCGAACAATTCCATCACCCTGGCGCCGGAAGGCGAGCTTGACTTCCTGCTCTACCAGGGTTGCGAACGGGTGCAGGTGCGGGGAGGCCGCCTCAAATTCGGCAAGGAAAACTATGAACTCGACGGCGGCCAGGTCATCAAATCCCAGCGCGGCGCCTGTCCCTTCCAGGCCCGCCTGGCCGATAATCCACGCACCGCCGGGGTGGTGCTGCGCAATGTCACCGCCTCGCTTCCCCCAACCCTGCGCCTGTCCCCACGTCCCCAGATCCGTCTTCTGGGGCCGGGCGCCGAGGAGGTGCGGGCGCTCAGTATCGGTCAAACCGGGATGCCGAGCTGGGAGCCCAGAGTAGATCGACTGGTTGCCTCCTGGTCCCAGGACTGGCCCAGCCTCATCCCGGGGGAAAGCTGCCGACTGCGGTTGCTGTCGGACAACCGCCGGAGTGGGGAGATCCCCTGTATCGTCGCCGAGGAGGAACTACCGGAAGCCACCCTGCTGCGGATTCCATGAGGGCCTTCCGCCTTTTCCACGTCTCCTCCGACCACCGTAGCGGGCCACGCCGGCCCTCTTTCCCCCGCCCCGATAGTTCCGGCGGATGAAACGCCTCCACTGCCGATGGTTGATGGCCCTGACCCTGGCCGCCTGTACCCTTTTCAGCCTCGGCTATGGCGTCCTCATCGGCCGCCCCCTGCCCTTCGTCGATGGCTGGCTGTTCGATGCCGCCGTCAAATTGCGGGTCGATCTGCAGGGCGCCTCTCCTCCCAGCACCAGGGTCGCGGTGCTGGCCGTAGATGCCAAGTCCCTGAGTCATGAACAATTGCAGGCTACACCCCGTGCCCTCATGGGCCCCATCTGGGGTTCCCTGATCCGGGCCCTGCGGGAGGCCGGAGCGGAAACGATCGCCTTCGATTATGTGCTCAGTTATTCGGGCAACAGCCTCTTTACCGATTACGACCAGCCCTTCATCGAGACTCTCAGCCGGCACCGCCAACATCTGGTGCTGGGACGCACCGGTGGCACCCTGCCCGCCATGCCCTATCTGGCCGCCCTGGATTTCGACGAATCCGCCCTGGGACTGCTGGAGATGCGGCCGGATGCGGATGAGGTGGTCAGGGAGATTCTGCTCCGTTTTCCCGACACCGAAAGCCTGGGACTCGCCGCGGCGGTCACCGCCCGTGCCGGGATTGAGCGGCCCCCGACACCAATGGTCGGCTTCGCCCCCCGACAACACCCGGAGAGCCTTCCCACTTATTCCCTGATCGACGTCCTGCTGTGCGCCGCCAGCCATCCCCGGGAACTGGCGGCCAGATTCCGTGGGCGGCAGGTATTCATCGGCTCGACCCTGGCCGAGGAGGATCGCTGGTTGTCCAGCGCCCGCTTCCTTTCCCCGCCGACGCCAGCCAACACCCCCTCCCAGACGCCCTGCGAACTCCAACCACTGCCCGCCTCGGTACCAGGTGCGCAGAGCGTTCCCGGGGTTCATCTGCATGCCCTGGCCGCCGATTCCCTACTTCAGGGCCAATGGCTGCACCCTTTGCCGATGGTCCTGCTGACCGGCCTCGCCCTGTTGGCCACCGGGCTCGGGGTCTGGATCGGCTTTCGCCTGCCACCGGCCTGGATCCTCCTCGCTCTCCCCCTGGCGCTCAGCCTCCTGCTCAGCCTCCAGGTCGGCCTCTTGATGCAGGAGATCCACCTGGCCGGCGGTTATCCGATGCTGGCCTTGCTGCTCTCGACCCTGGCCGCCTACGGCACCAGATACTCCCTGGCGGAACGCCAACGGCGTTGGATCCAGGAGGCCTTCTGCCACTATCTGGCCCCACCTCTGGTGAACCGCCTCGCGGAAGACGAGACGGGATTGCGGCTGGATGGAGAGACGCGGACCATCAGCGTCATGTTCGCCGATTTGTCCGGCTTCACCGCCCTCTCGGAGCGCGTCTCCGCCCAGGAGCTGGTACAGACCACCAACAGGTATCTCAGCCTCATCGTCACGGCGGTGCATGCCAGCGGGGGCTATGTGGATAAATTCATCGGTGACGCCGTCATGGCTATCTGGGGTGCCCCCCTCGCCGACCCGGCCCATGAGGTCAACGCCGTCCTCGCCGCGCTCGACATCGTCGAGCGGGTGGAGCAAGAGTCATCCGCCCTACCCAGAGAACAGCGTTTCTCGGTGAAGATCGGCCTCTACTCGGGCGAGGCGGTGGTGGGCAATGTCGGTTCCCGGGAACGACTGAACTACACCGCCATCGGCGAATCGGTCAATATCGCCTCGCGCATGGAAGGACTGGCCAGCGCCTATCGTTGCCGGGTGTTGCTCGGCGACAATACCGCCGCCAGGCTGGGCCAGCACTTTCTGCTGCGGGAGATCGATGCCGTGACCGTCAAGGGGAAGACCCAACCGGTGAGGATTTTCGAGCCTCTGTGCCGGGACACCGAGACCACCCCCTTGAGCCTGACCCGCGCCGGACGTTACGCCGAGGCCCTGCAACACTATCGGCATCGGGACTTTGCCGCGGCGGAGAACATCTGGACCGAATTGGCCCGCCTCAGACCCGAGGCCGGCCCCGAGGCGGTGATGGCGGAACGCGCCCGCTATTACCAGCAACACTCACCAGCGGCGGATTGGGACGGGGTCTGGCACATGACGTCCAAGTAACCATCCACAGCCGCCGTCAATCCCTGCCTTTCAGGAGTTCAAACCCATGATGTCATATAAATCTCTCCTCATCCCCGTGCTCGCCGGTTGGACCCTGGCCGCCGCGGCAGTACCTCCCATCGTCGAGCCCCAGTCGAACGATCGCGAGGCCACCCCCTCCCGTTCCACCCTCAGGTGCTGGCAGGACGGTAAGCTGATCCTGGAACAGCGGGGTGTCGGCTATCCCAGTGCCAATGTCCCCGGACAAATCATCAGATTCGAGGGGACACGCCCGGGATCGACTTCCCTGATGCTGATCGACCTCCATCGCGGCACCTGCGCGCTGGAAGTAGACTAATAACGATTCCGGTTGGGTTTTCCTCAAACAGACAGGAAAGCCGCCATGGCCGGTCCATTCGTCTGTGGCCGCTTCCGGGCATAGGCCCTCTCGTCTCGGTTTTTGTTCTCTAATAGAGAACGAATTGCTCTATATATTATTAATTGTTCTCTTAATGAGAACAAAACGGGTCGTTTTCAGCCGAGGCCCGGAACCACTCGAGCGCGGATACCCAATCCTGTCGTGTCTTTCTCTTGCAAATGTATTCGAGATGCCCTGAGGGAACCCCGGCGGCGGATCCAAATACCTGGGCTCAATCAGCCCTTGTTGCGCCGCAGCAGATAAATTCTGGCTTTTTGCTGCACCAGATCGGGCTCCAGACGTTCTTCTTTCCATCCATCCCTTTCCCGATGCTAGAATCACCCAGGCGCTCGGTCGGGAACTCAACCTTCATCCCGGGAGCCCACCCAGCCTCCCGGGACCTTGGTTCCAGAGGGCGGCAAGAGTCAAGAAGTACAACGTCAATCTGAGGAATAACTGGAGGAGAAACCAATTATGGGTAGAGTTGCGATCGTTACCGGGGGCACCCGGGGTATCGGGGAAGGCATCTCGGTCGAATTGAAAAAGGCCGGCTATAGCGTGGCCGCCGTCTATGCCGGCAATGAGGAACGGGCGCGGGCCTTCACCGAGCGCACCGGCATTTCCGCCTATAAGTTCGATGTGGGCGACTTCGAGGCTTGTCAGGCCGGCGTAAAGCAGATCGAGGCGGATCTGGGTCCGGTGGATGTGCTGGTGAACAACGCCGGCATCACCCGTGACGGCACCCTGCACAAGATGACGCCGCAGCAATGGCAGGATGTGATCCAGACCAATCTGTCATCCTGTTACAACATGAGCCGGTGTGTTATCGAAGGCATGCGCGAACGGTGTTTCGGACGTATCGTCAATATCGGCTCGGTGAACGGGCGCGCCGGTCAGTATGGCCAGGTCAACTATGCCGCGGCCAAGGCCGGTATCCACGGCTTCACCAAGGCGCTGGCCCTGGAAGGGGCGGCGAAGAACATCACCGTCAACGCCATCGCCCCAGGCTATGTGGATACGGACATGGTGCGGGCGGTACCGGAAAAGGTGCTGGAGAAGATCATCGCCACCATCCCCATCGGTCGCCTCGGCGTCGTGCATGACATCGCCCGCGCCGTACTCTTCCTCGTCGCCGACGATGCCAACTTCATGACCGGGTCTACCCTGGACATCAACGGCGGCCAGCACATGTATTAATCTCGGCTGAGGATCGCTCTCCTGGACCGGGCGCGGTGATGTCCGCCAGGAAAGCGATCCACCCGTAAGCACCAAAGCCTATCGAGTAGTCGGGCGGCAAAGCCTCGTCTTGCGGTAGTAGACGACCCCGCGGAGCTTCAAGGTAACCGAGAAGGTTCGAGCGTTCGGCAAGACGCTCATCAACCTTGGCGCCTTCCCGCTCAACCGTTACGCGGTTTCGCGTTGGACGACTCTAATCGTTAGAGGTTTTTGTACCATGCCTTTCGTCCGCTGGTTCGCCTTGATTCTCGGAATTGTGGGCGGCCTGCTTTTCGGGTTCGCATTCGTTGCCTCGGCCATCAATCCAGGTTTCGTCGAGCAACTTGCAAGGAACATCATTCGATATGAGGTTGAAAGGAAGGTACAGGAGAAGATCGAAGCCATCGACAAAGCGTTTCTTTCAAGCAAGGCGGCGGTCTTTGCCAAGGGTTACGCCGAAGACATCGAACAAACCAAACGTTTTCTTACGCAGCAACTTCCCACCCGCCTTGCCAAGATCATCGCCGAGATGCGGGACCTTGACTGCGAGTGCCGAAAAAAGATCGAAACGAACATCCGCGATGGCTTCGAGTGGCGGATCGCGAGCGCTTCGTCCGCCCACGAGCGTCTGACCACGCTCATCCGGTCGAAATACATGGATACCGCCACTCAACTGACCCGCGAGTTTCGTATCTTCACGGGCACAAACGCCATTGTCTTTGCGCTCTTGCTTGTGGCCGTTTTCGTCAAGCGGCAAGCCGGCCTACATCTTCTTCCTTCCGCCTTGGTGCTACTGGCCGCCGGTGCGATCACCGCTTACTTCTATCTGTTCAACCAAAACTGGCTGCACAGCCTTGTGTTCAACGAATATGTGGGCTTGGCATACATCGGCTATCTTGCCGGAGCTTTCGCGCTTCTCTGCGACATCATCCTCAACCGTGCCCGCCTTACGACGGAGGTATTGAACTTCGTCTTAAACGCTATTGGTAGCGCTATTCAGGTCGTACCCTGCTGAAGACCTTCACCCTGCGGTCAACCGGACCGCCTGCCAGCTAGTAGAGCCGCGCTTAAATACCTGCTTACCTCGAAGGTTAGGCGGCAGTCATAATTCACGAGGGGCGCATTTTCGGAGACATTCCTGGGAGACTCGGCGGTGCCGGGCCGGCGCGCCGCATCCACCAATCAGCCCTCAGCCGCTCACCTTCATCTCGGGTTGGCTCGCAAAAACGGCCTCCACCTCGACATACATCTTCTCGATCTCTTGCAGTAAGGCCGCGCTCTCGGTCCCGGAATACCCCGCCCCCACTCGGGTTTCCAATTGGCGGCAGAGTTCGGCCAGCTTGTCGGCGCCCAGATAGGAACAGGGCGTCTTCAAGCGGCGGGCTGCCTCGATCAGGGTCTGGTTATCCCCCTGCTGCTGGGCGGTGCGCATCTCGGCGAGGGCAATGGGGCTGATCGCCAGGAAGGACTGAATGAGCTTGCCCAACAAGCTGACCTCGCTGGAGCGCTCCAGGTTGCGCAATTGGCTTAGACGGTTGAGATCCACCGGACCCTCCTGCTGGATCGGTGGCACCGCCGCCTTGGCCTTGGCCCCGGCCTCGGCCCTTGGTGGCGATGGCGGCTCGACCTTGGCCGGTTTTGTCGGCATGGAGAGAGCGCCGCCGTCCTTGAGCCAGGGCGAGAGGGTCTTGGCCAAGGACTCCAGGGTAAATGGCTTGCTCAGATAGTCATCCATGCCGGCCTGGAGACAGCGCTCCCGATCCCCGACCAGGGCGTTCGCCGTCAAGGCGATGATGGGGCAAGGTTTCGCCCCCGGGACCTTCGCCTCGTTGGCCCGTATCTGGGCCGTGGCCGTGTAGCCGTCCATGATGGGCAGATTGCAGTCCATGAGGATGATGTCCAGAGCCTGGGAAGCCGCCGTATCGATCGCCTCCTGCCCACTTTCGACGGCGATGACCTCGAAACCGAGCACCCGGAGCATCTCCCGGGCGAGTTCGAGATTGACGGGATTGTCCTCGACCAACAACAGGCGTCGACCAACGCCCAGCCTTGTGCCGCTCACCCGAGGCGGCGTCCGCGGGGGAGCGGTGGTCATCTCGGACGGCCCTTTGGAGAGAGTACGCAAGAGATCGTATAACTCCCGGCGACGCGGGGGCTTGGTCAGCCGGGCCTGGAAGCCCTCGGGCCGACTCTCCTTCTCTCCCGGAAGCCTCGACCCTGAATCCAGGAGGACCAGGGGGGTGGCGGCGATACCAGGCTCCTTCTCCAGGGTCGTCGGGAGCAGGTTTCCATCCCGACGCAGGACGCGCTGATTGATCAACACGACGGCGAAGGCGTCCCCGGCGTCGGCGGCCTGGCGCAGCAGATCCAGGGCCTCCGCACTCTGGGCGGCGGTGGTGTAACGGACGCCCCAGGCCGCCAGGTGACAGGCGATGGCATCCCGGGCCGCCGGGTTGTCGTCCAGCAAGAGGACATGGAGTCCCTGAAGATCCGGCTTGGGCGGGAGGACACCGCCCTCCTGGGCCTTCAGCTTATGCATCCAAAGGGTGAAACGGAATATCGAACCCTTTCCCGGCGCGCTTTCGACCCGGATATCCGCCCCCATCAGGTCCGCCAACTGTTTGCAGATCGCCAACCCCAGCCCGGTACCCCCATAGTTGCGGGTGGTCGACTCATCGCCCTGGGCGAAGGATTCGAAGATACGGCCCTGCTTTTCGGGGGGGATGCCCACCCCGGTATCCCGTACCTCGAAGCGGATGAGGGCGCGGTCTGCGTCGGATCGCAGGCAGTTCACCCGCACCTCAATCTCGCCGGCCTCGGTAAACTTGACGGCGTTACCCAAAAGATTGACCAGCACCTGTTGCAACCGTACCGGATCACCCCGCACTTGCTCGGGCAGCCCCTGATCCAGGCGAGCGATGAGTTCCAGTTGGCGTTCGGCGGCCCGATTGGCGAATAGGCCAATGACATCTTCCACCAGGAGGCCGAGGTCGAAGCCGACCTCCTCGAGTTGCAGCTTGCCGGCCTCGATCTTGGAGAAATCCAGGATATCGTTGATGATCGCCAGCAGGGACTCACCGGAACGCCGGATATTGGCGGTCAGGCGACTCTGCTTGGGAGTGAGTTCCGTGGCCGCCAGCAACTCGGTCATCCCCAGCACCCCGTTCATGGGGGTACGGATCTCATGACTCATCCGGGCCAGAAAGCCGCTTTTGGCGTGATTGGCCGCCTCCGCCTCTTCCTTGGCCCGGATCAGGTCGATGATGGCCCGCTGGAGACCACGGTTGGCGCTATAGAGTTCGGCGGTGCGCTCGGCCACCCGCTGTTCCGACAGGAAGCTCGACTCTATGGCCTGGCGGTTGGCCTCGTTGAGCAGCTCGGTCGCGGCATAGACCTGCTTTTCCTTTTCCTCGACCGCCCCGGCCATATCGTTGATGGCCCTGGCCAGAACGCCGAGTTCGCCAGCGGCGAAGGAACCGATGCGCCGATGACGCTCCCCGGAGGCGAGACGACGCACCACCTGGATCATCTCCTCGACTGGGCGGGAAAGTAGCCGGTCATCCCCCCGGCGGATGAACCAGACCAAGAAAACGGATGCGATCAGCAGTAGGGAGAAGATCAGGAGCTCCAGGCGACCGTCCCGCCGAGTCGACTCCTTTTCCTGCTGCATCCCCTGGCGGAAAGCGGCCTCCAACTCGTCCAAGGCCCTCAGCACCTGGTTGGAGAGAGAGCGACTCTCCTCAATCAGTGTCCTGAGTTCCGCCCCGGCGGAATTGGATTCCAGACGCGCGGCATAAGCGCTCATCGCGGTTCGGAATCCGCCGAGTCCGGCCTCGGCCTCACCCAGGCGCCTCAGAAGAGGATCGGTAGCTGCCGTTTCCTCGCTCGCCGGCTTCTGTTTCAGGAGCCGATTCAATTCGCCAAGACGCTCCAGGGAGCCGTCGATCGCAGCGATCGAATCCTCGATCTTGATCGGTATTTTGGTCTCGGCCAGGCGCCGATACTGGCCGAAACCGGTCTCGGCGCCCTGAAATAAGCCGCGACTCTCGGCCAGATAACCGGTGGCCGGGAGGTAAAAATCGCTGAGCCGATCCAGTCTCTGGGCCGTCTCGGTGGTGTTCAGGAAGACGATGATCCACATGGCCAGAACCATGACGCCCAGGCCGATGGTGCCGAAACGCTGTGCCCGCTTGATATTCATCGATGCTCCTGCCTTACCCATGTCAAGACAAGGGTTAGTCCCCGATCCCGATCAACGCCTACCCTAGACGCTTGGTGAGCCATGCGGGCCAGGGTCGGCAAAGGGACCAGGCCGCTCCGCGACCAGCGCCCGGCGTCTGTGCTGATTGTTCTGTACATTGGAGTTTCCCTTTTGGGACAGAATCCTAGATCCATAGATCGGAACCCTAGCCGACCCAGGGCATTGTACCCAGAGCCCGGCGAATCTGCCTACCCGGCAGAGAATTCCGCTACGGTCTCAAAGCCTTCTTCTTTTCGGCGGAGACCCCGGGACCCAGGGCTTGGAAGGGTGGACGGCTTGCCCGACGCGCCCGAGAACCGCTAGCATGCCTCCCCGTCCCATCCGGACCCATCGCCATATCTCCTGAACGGGAGAACGGCCATCCTCATCACCACAGGGAGATACCCATCGCCATGACGAGTTCGACCAAGATCACCGGGGTGCTGCTGCTCAGCCTCTGGACCCCGGCCCTCATTGCCGCGGAGACGGCCCCGGCCTCCCAGCCCGCGAGCGAGACCTCGCTCAAGGACGAGACGGATAAGATCAACTATAGCCTTGGCTTCCAGTACGGGAGCGACCTGAGCCGACAAGGGGTGGAAGCGCGACAGGACATCCTCATCCGCGGCCTCATGGACGCCATCTCGGGGGCCCAGCCCCAGATCTCCCAGGAACAGATGCGCAGCATCCTCCTCGACCTCAGGCGCAAGCTGGCGATGGAACAACAGGCCAAACGGGCGAAGGAACTCCAGCAACGCGCCGAGGAAGGACGGGCCTATCTGGCCGAGAACGCCAAGAAAGCCGGTGTCGTCAGCCTGCCGAGCGGGTTGCAATACAAAATCATCAAGGATGGAACGGGAAAATCCCCAGGTTCCCAGGACTCCGTCAGCGTCCACTACCGCGGGACCCTGATCAACGGCACCGAATTCGACAGTTCCTATAAGCGCGAACAGCCCGCCAGCTTCCGCCTCGACGGCGTCATCAAAGGCTGGACGGAAGGCTTGCAATTGATGAAGGAAGGGGCGCAGTGGCAGTTTTTCATCCCGCCTGAACTGGCCTATGGCGAGCGGGGCAACCTGGCGAATCAGACCCTGATCTTCGAGGTGGAATTGCTGAAGGTCAACTGAGGCACGAGGGAAATCAGGGAAGCCTTGATTTCCCTCGGTCTTATGGAAGGTCCGGGGTCATGGGGCCGTCTTACCTCTGTTCCCGGTAATAGGCCAGCACCCGGCGCACATAGGTCTGGGTCTCGGGATAGGGGGGGATGGTCCAGCCGTAATCGATCACCGTCTGCTCACCGGCATTGTAGGCCGCCAAGGCCAGTTCCAGCCGGTTGTCGAACATCGCCAACAGATCCCGCAGATATCTGGCCCCACCGCCCACATTCGCCACCGGATCCCGAGAATCATCAACGCCGTAGCGTTTGGCGGTGCCGGGCATCAACTGCATCAGGCCCACGGCGCCGGCCGGTGAGACCGCCTGGGGGTTGTAACCGGACTCGGCGCGGACCACGGCATGCACCAGGGCCGGGTCCAATTTTTCCCGCTTGGCCACGGCATCGATGATGGGTGAATAACGCTGGCGACCGGCGCCGGCCGGGGCGGGGGTGGCGGATACCAGATTGAGGCGCTCCGGGACGCTGCTCTCCTGCTTTTTCGGTGGAGTCGGGTAACCGAAGCGAAAGACCTTGAGCAGGGTATATTTCCCGCCTTGGGGACGGTCGGTCAGCAGGATCTGGCCCGCTGGGTCCTGATATTTGTAGATGTCAGCCCAAGAATTGGTACTTCCCAGCCAGCCCAGCAGAAAACCGCAGAGAGAAAAAAAGGAGATTATTCTTTTTTTATGCATCTGCCTTAGTACCCAGATTCGGAACCCGACCGACCACCCAGGGTCGGGAATGACTGCGCGGTAACTCTACTTCAGTTTGAACAGATTGCAACCCTGCCTCCATGAACCACCACAAAAAATTCACCTGTTCCGAATAGATTCCTGGCTTCCGCGTAGCCGGACGCTGGTTCAGCATGAGCCACCGAGAGAAAGATCCGATGAGGAAGGTCTATCCCACCAGCCCTTCCGGGCATCGACGAAAATGGCGAGTTTTCGTTCTTTTTTAGAGAATAATTCGTTAGATAATAGAGTTATTGTTCTCTAAGGGAGAATAGAAAACCGGGCCAAAAGCCCAGGCCCGGAAGCCGCTCAGCAACTTCCGGGTCGAAAGAGGTTGATGTCGAGGCGCCAAACTGTACCCATCATCAACGCTGTTTGGCGTCCGGACAGGTGAATCCCTTAGCCAGCCACCCGAATAGGGCGGCTTGGTTGAAGAGCCGTTGACTCGGATCTTCAGGGAGGTAGGGGGAATCCAGATGCTTGAAACCCTCGCTCCAGACCACTCATCCCATCCCGCGACGGGCGTTTGGGCACCCAACACCGATGCCGTCTGAACCATCCTGGTAAGAAACGCCCGAAGCAACTCCTTCACCCGATTCATGATCCTAGGGGTCTCGATAACCAGAAAAACCAGATCCATCAGCTGATACAGGCCTGGACTCTTTACGGCTCGCCGTATCGAACGCTTTTTTTATTGCGTCAAGCCCATCTTGACGTTAACTTCAAAAGTTTATTCTTTGTCGATGGGATGAGGACACTATGTCGGACGCCTTGATGGCGACATACCGGCGCTTGCCGGTGACTTTCCAACGCGGCGAGGGGCCCTGGCTCTGGGACTCGGCGGGAAAAGCCTATCTGGATGCCGTCTCGGGCATCGCGGTCTGCGGGCTTGGTCACGCCCATCCGGCGGTGAGGGAGGCAATCTGCGCCCAAGCCGGCGAACTCGTCCACACCTCCAACCTCTACGGGATCGCCCAGCAGGAACTCCTGGCCCAGGATCTGACCCGCCTCTCGGGGATGGAGCGGGTCTTCTTCGCCAACTCCGGAGCCGAGGCCAACGAGGCGGCCATCAAGCTGGCCCGTCTCTATGGGCATCGGCGCGGGGTGGAGAATCCCAGCCTCCTGGTGATGGAAGGCAGTTTCCATGGGCGTACCTTGGCCACCCTGACGGCCACGGGGAATAGGAAAATCCAGCAGGGATTCGAGCCCCTGGTACAAGGGTTTCTCCGCGTCCCTTATGGCGATGCCGAGGCGATACGCGCGGCGGGACGGGAGTCGAAGGACATCGTCGCCGTGCTGGTGGAACCGGCCCAGGGCGAGGGGGGCGTGAATATCCCGCCTGCCGACTATCTCAACGAGATTCGCGCCATCTGTGACGAACACGGTTGGCTGATGATGCTCGACGAGATCCAGACCGGCATGGGGCGGACCGGGCGGATGTTCGCCTGTCAACATAACGGCCTCCTCCCCGACGTCATGACCCTGGCGAAGGGACTGGGCAACGGCGTGCCCATCGGCGCCTGCCTGGCCCGGGGTGCGGCGGCGGAGGTCTTCGGTCCCGGCAACCATGGTTCGACCTTCGGCGGCAATCCCCTCGCCTGCCGGGCGGCCCGGGCGGTGATCGCTGTCCTCGAGACCGATCAGCTCCCGCAACGGGCCGCCGTCCTGGGGGAACGGATTCGCCTTCGGCTGCTCGCCGAGCTGGCCGCCTGTCCGGGTGTGGTGGCGGTGCGGGGTCTGGGTCTGATGATCGGCATCGAGCTGGATCGACCCTGCGCCGAGCTGGTGCTCCAGGGCCTGGAGCAAGGACTGCTCATCAATGTCACCGCCGATAAGGTGATCCGCTTGCTGCCGCCTCTCATCCTCAGCGACGCCGAGGCGGATCGCATCGCCGAGGGGGTCGCCCGTCTCATTAAGGAATTTCTCGCCCAGGCTCCGCGAGGGGCATAAAGTAATGACCATTCCGGCACAGCAACCCAGACATTTCCTCACCCTGCTCGATTTCAGCGCGGAGGAATTGCGCGCCCTGGTGCTCCGCGCCATCGAGCTGAAAACCAGACTCAAGCGAGGGGAGATCTACACCCCCCTGCGCAGCCGGACCCTGGGCATGATCTTCGAGAAATCCTCCACCCGCACCCGCGTCTCCTTCGAGGCCGGCATGGCGCAGTTCGGCGGCCAGGCTATCTTCCTCTCGCCTCGGGATACCCAGCTCGGTCGCGGCGAGCCCATCGAGGATAGCGCCCGGGTGTTGTCCCGCATGGTGGACGCCATCATGATCCGTACCTTCGCCCATACCACCCTGGAGCGCTTCGCCGCCCATTCCCGGGTGCCGGTGATCAACGGCCTGACCGACAAGTGCCACCCCTTGCAACTCCTGGCGGACATGCAAACCTGGTACGAGCACCGGGGGGACATGCAGGGTAAGACCGCCTTATGGGTGGGGGATGGCAATAATATGTGTTACTCCTACATCGAGGCGGCGATGCGCTTCGATTTCCGCCTGCGCATCGCTTGCCCCGTGGGTTATGAGCCCGAGGCGGCTATCCTGGCGCAGGCCGGCGACCGTTGCCTGATCGTCCGTGACTGTCTGGAGGCGGCGGACGGCGTCGATCTGGTGGTGACCGATGTCTGGGCCAGCATGGGGCAGGAGCAGGAACAGACGCAGCGGAGGCGGGATTTCGCCGGTTATCAGGTCAACGAGGCGCTGATGGCCCGGGCCGCCCCGGAGGCGGTGTTCATGCATTGCCTGCCGGCCCATCGGGGCGAAGAGGTCAGCGCCGGGGTCATCGACCATCCCGACAGCTTGGTCTGGGAGGAGGCGGAAAATCGTTTGCATTCCCAGAAGGCCCTACTGGAATTTTTCCTCCACCGGTCGGATTGAGTCTTGAATGAGGCTACGCCGCCTTTTCACCCACCCAGGAACCACCCCCTGGGCGCGATTGATTCGGGGAAAAACAGGATGAGAACGACCAGTAGGCCCATGATCATAAGGCTGTTACAAATATCTGGATTTCTACTTATCTCCGTACTTATGGATTGGGCGGTAGCTGGAGAGACCCGATATATTACCGACCAGTTCAAAATCCCCTTGCGCACCGGCGACTCCGCCTCGCATCGCATCCTCCGCATGCTGAAGAGCGGTACCCCGGTGGAGCTTCTGGACACCAACCCCGACACCGGCTATGCCAGAATACGCACCTCCGACGGCGCCATCGGCTTCGTCTTCGCCTATGAACTCATGAACGAGTCCAGCGCCCGCGACCGCATGAACGAAATCGACACCAAGCTGCAAAGCTCACAAACCGAGGCCGCCAAGCTGGCCGAACAGCTCAACAGCGTGCAGGGCAAATACCGCAAGCTCCAGGAAGACAACACCCACCTGCAGTCGGTGGCCGTGCGCCTGGAACAGGAGTTGGAAGGCATCAAACGCACCTCCGCCAGCGCGGTGCAGATCGCCAACGAGCGCAACGAACTCCGTAAAAGCCTCATCGCGCTTACCCGCCAGACCGAGGATCTCAAGCAGCAAAACCTGGATAAGGAAAGCGAAACCGCCCAACGCTGGTTTCTCATCGGCGGCGGCATGGTCCTGCTGGGTATCCTGCTGGGCCTGCTGCTGCCCCACCTGCGCTTCCAACGTCGTCGTAGTTCCTGGGGCTCCCTCTGAACCCGGTCGGAGGTGGAAGCGCGGATCTCCCGCCCACTGCCGAGCGGCATGGCCTCTGATCCGGCCCTTCCCCGGAGCAGGAATGTGGTGTCGCGGCCCCTCCTGTTTCTGCTCTTCCTCTCGGCCATGCTGCATCTCTGGGATCTGTCGGAGCCCGACAGCGTGGTGTTCGACGAGGTGCATTTCGGCAAGTTCGTCACCGCCTATTGCTGTAGCGGCGAGCGCTTTTTCGATATCCACCCACCCCACGGCAAACTGCTGATCGCCGGTGTCGCCAAGCTGGGCGGCTATCAGGGGGATTTCGGCTTCGACACCATCGGCCAGCCCTACGGCCACACCCCGATCTTCTCCCTGCGGCTGGTACCGGCCATCTCCGGAATCCTGCTGCCCCTCATCCTCTACGGCCTTCTGATCCGCCTGGGAGCCTCTCGGGCGGCGGCCTGGTTCGGCGCCCTGCTGATCACCCTGGACAACGGACTCTTGGTGCAATCCCGCATCATCGCCCTGGACGCCATACTCCTGGTGGGGATCTTCGGCGCCCTTTACGCCTTCCTGACGGCGGAAGAGACCGGGCCTTCCCGACCGCGGCGCCTCTGGTTGATCCTGGCCGGGATGCTCTGCGGCCTGGCGGTGGGCACCAAGTTCACCGGCCTGACGGCGATCGGCTTGATCCTGCTGATCGGGCTGCTGAGGTGGTGGGAACGCCCCAC
>Ga0268298_10001410_pt1 | contig 28429 bp, 44 predicted proteins | sample WWTPWeurt_MetaG_FD_194462 | JGI IMG/M metagenome (GOLD analysis project Ga0268298, IMG submission 194462) | Activated sludge microbial communities from WWTP in Nijmegen, Gelderland, Netherland - WWTP Weurt | ecosystem: Engineered > WWTP > Aerobic digester > Activated sludge | place... | reverse complement strand
ACCTGTCGCCCGAGGAGGCGTGCTTGGACCCGTCGCCCGAGGAGGCGTTCTTGGACCAGTCGCCCGAGGAGGCGTTCTGGGACCAGTCGCCCGAGGAGGCGTTCTTGGACCCGTCGCCCGAGGAGGCGTTCTGGGACCCGTCGCCCGAGGAGGCGTTCTGGGACCCGTCGCCCGTCGGCTTGCAAGCCGCCTTCACTTTCTCGACTGCCGTGTTGATGAAATCCTTTAAGGAGAGGCGTCGGCCAATCTTGATCTCTGTCGTTGAGACTTTGCTGTCTTTGCCGTCTTCCGCTCGATCGGTCTCACCAACGGATTCAACCTCATGGAAAACGCTGTCCGCGATTTCGTAGTAGTCGAGAACGTCAAGCGGGTCCTCGCAGAAGTGGAAACCCTTTTCGCAGATTTTGGCTTCGTCGGTTTTGTAGGTTTCCCCCTCCTTGAATTGGAAACCATGGCACGTCATGTCCTTCTTGAATCCCTTAAACCCCTTGATGATCTTGTTGTCGCTCATCGCACCACCGCCGGGCAAGAAGGCCTGAAAGGCTCGTGCTTGTCGTAGAAATCTTCTTCGTCGCGATCGCTCATCGGTTCAAATTCCCGGCACCCGCAGTCGTCACCGGAACAACGCCCGCCCGTAATCGTGAAAGCGGTCCCACCGCGGTCCTGACGCCGTTCGGTGTGGCTGTCGTAGACGTGCCCGCACGCACAGACGTCCCCTGGCTTCGGATAAATTTCGACGGCGTCCGGCTCCAGTCCGGGTTCCGGCATTCGGTCAAACACGGTGGTCCTCCTCTCGTGCCTTCATCAGATTCTTCAGGCGCTCACGATCGGACGCGATTTTACGATCCGCATCCTCGAACGCTTCCTCCCATGTGGCCCCCTGCCCTTGAACCTCGAAAAGAAACCCCATGACGACGCGACCAACCGTGTGAGAGAGCTTGGCCTTTCGGTTGATTTGGGCGTTGCCGGTAGGCCCCCACCGCCGCTTACATTCCTTGATGACTTGGGTGATGTTCATTCGCTTATCCTCCCGGATTCGCATTTTTGGCACAGGCCGATGTAGGGGATCGGGGCCTCGCATTCCAGGCAGAAATGCGAATCGACGGTGCTGAACTCGTCCGACCGACCCTTCATGAGTTGGAAAGTTCGGAAGTTGGCGGACGCGATGACGTTTTCGTACATGATCTCGTTGCTCGCTCTCCCAAGCAGTTGCTCCATGGCCTACCTCCTGTCCGTTGCCGCGCTTCGCACGAGCCGTTGTTCCAGAAACTTGTCGAGGTCGCGCCGGCGAAAAATCACGCGCCCGCCAACTCGACAAAATGGGATGCTGTATTTCGCTTTTTGCTCCTCCAGGAAAGAAACGGAGAGACCGAGGTATTCGGCGGCTTCCTCCCGGTTCATGTTTTCACGTGGGATTCGCGCCTTTAAGGACGTTTCGATTTGGGAGAGGACGGATTCCAGGTTCACAACGCGCCCCCGAGTCTCCCGAATTCCATCTGGCCTTTTAGGGATTTGACCCGGCGCCCGTGGCGATCTTCACCGCGCAATGAGCCCGGCTGAAAGGTCAGGCCCGTCCGCTTCATGATCAGGGCCACTTCCCACCCGTCCCATGTGCGTCGTCCTTCGAGGATGTCGTAGGTGCGGCTGGCGGTGATCGGCCACACGACGGCCACGAACTGATTGACGGTCCATTCCCGGGCCTCGAGGAAGTTCCGCATGGCCCGCGCGAGCTCGGGATATGCCTTCTTCGAGGTCGCCATTTACAAATCTCCCAGACGGTAATTCGGCAACCGCCGATCGTCGTCAGTTTTCGGCATGGGCCGAGTTGCGGAAATCCCCGCGACGCCGTATCCTCTGGCCATGGACGCTCCGACATCAAAAAGAAACCGCCCGATGGCGCTCTGCTCAACCACCGGGCGGTTTTTGGAAAACGACGACACGCTTGAACCCCCCGCTAAGAAGGCCGCGCGTCGCCGCGAATTAAAAAAGCCGACATCACTCGTTTCTGGTGTCGGCTTCATAGCGGGGGGTTTGGCTCATCGTTAGCGTCCTTTTTTGTAGAATCGAAATTTGAATCTGGAACTCCGGGGCCAATCGCCCCAACTGCTTCGTTGCCATAAGTATGCCAAGAGTGCGCAACATTGTCAAGTCTTTTTTTAATGGGAGTTTTCCGACGACGATGACCTTTGACGACCTGCTGAAGAAGTGGAACGGTGGCGCACTTTTCGGTGCGCAGTCGCGCCTGGCGAAGGCGCTGGGGACCGATCAGGGAACCGTATCCCGGTGGATGAAGGGTATGATGCCGAGCGCGGAAATGCGGCAAAAGATCGCCAAGGTCCTCGGGGTCAACGTCGACGAGCTCAACGCCGCCATGGATGCGCGGGCGGCCTATGAGGGGATGAAATCCAGCGGTTCTTTGGTGGTCCGTGAGTCGATGAAACCGTATGAGACGAGGATGCGCGTTGTTGGCACGGTCTCGGCGGAGAAGTTCGACTTTTCCTTCGACTACGACACCGGGGAATTTGCCGACGTCGATCTCCCAAGGAACCCGGGGAAACGCGCCGCCATCCTCCGCGTGGTCGGCGACTGCATGGAACCGAAACTGGCCAACGGCGATCTCATCGTTGTTGTGGAGGCGTCGGAGCAGGAGGTCCCAAATGGCGGCCTCGCCGTGATTCGATTGAATGGCGATCACACGCTGAAGCGGGTTTATCGGGTGGCGGATGGAGTCGACCTGCGCCCCGACAACAAGGCCTTTAAGACGATTAAAATAAGGGGCGGAGAAACCGCGGACGTTGTCGGCATCGTCCGGTGGATCATCCGCAAGCCATGAAGCGCGTGGTCCCGGCCCTGCTCCTCCTCTCCTGCGCGTGCGCGGCCGTCCAATACCGCCACGATCTGCCGGAAACGGTCGTCGCTCTCGCGGCGGCGCCCGCCGAAGTCCACACCGCCATCGTGCGCGAGGCATCCGCGTCCGGGTGGTCTGTGGATCTGAACGACCGCGACGCCCGTGTCGTGGAGGCGTTGGACCGAAAAGCACAGCCGGGGTTCTTCACCTATTTTCTCCGTTACCACTTCACCTACGAGCCCACCACCACCGGGACACGACTGACGGTGCGGGCGCAGGTCTTGGCGGAGGACGGGCAGGATTATTCAGAAGGCGGATCAACGACGCCGGCCAAGGAAGCCGAAGCGGCCGTGGCTGCCAGAATTCGAGCACGTCTCCCGTGAAAATACGGATTGAGTTCATCCGCTCCCGGTCACCGAATTTCAAACGCGCTCTCGAAATACTCCGCGCCCTCCCCGGATTCGCCCAGCGCGGGGACGGGCCGGACGCGGTCTATTCCGTTGAAGTCGACGGGAAAAATCAGCCGACGGCGTTGGCCGTTTTCGATTTGGTGGGGCGGTGGCGGGGGACCGCCTTCTATTTGGACGGCGCCCTGGTGGCCAAGGCCCACGCCATGCGCCGCATCTTCGGCGACTACTTCAAGCAGTTGGACGAGGAACGGGCCCGGGAGCGGGCGTTCGGCGCGACCCCGTCTGAGTTCGTCCGGCTTCAACACCGCCTCCAACCGCCCCCGGGATAATGCCGTCGGTCTGGCTGGAACAGCGGCGGGCCCGGGGCGGGCGCGTTTGGGTGGTGAAGTGGGCCACCACGGCCGGCGGCCGCCGATTCACGGGGTCCAAGTCCCTGGGACCGTTCAAGGCAACCGCCGAAGCATTCAGGGCGCGGAAACTTGAGGAGTTGTTCGCCGGGAAAGCCGGTATCCCCTTCCACCGCGACGCCGCGACCTGGGCCGAGTTCGCGGAGGCATATTTGGACCATTGCCGGAAACACAAGGCCCCGAGGACGGTCCGAAACTTCGACGCCCGGGCCATGGCCTTGGCCGGTGAACGCTTCGGCGCCCGGGGCCCGGCCTCCATCCTCCCCCAGGACGTGGCGGTGTGGGAGACCGACCTCCTCACCAGGTTCAACGCCACCACCACGGGGATGTGGCTCCGGTGTTTCAGGACGGCCCTGCGGTGGGGAAAAGACCACGGCTTCGTCCGGGAAGTGCCCAAGATGGCCATTCCGAAGGGCAAGAGCCCTGGGCGTGTTTTGACAGACGCCGAAGTCGGCCTCCTTCTCGGGGCGGCCCCGGATCGTGTTCGGCCCGCCCTTGTTTTTGCCCTGCACACCGGGGTCCGGCGTGGGGAGCTTCTCTCGCTTCGATGGGAGCGTGTCTCAAAGCTCCCGGATGGCCTGATGATCGCAGAAATCGGCGGCGTCGGGGGGCCAACAACAAAGACGGGGCGGTCGCGGGTGATCGACTTGCCAGCGCCCGCGGTCGAGGCCATGGGCCTGGCCAGGCCCAGCGGGCCCGTGTTCGCGGTCGCCAACGAGTCCTGGAGCCACCGCGTCCGGGAAGCGGCGGAGCGGGCCGGGATCGGGCGTGTTCGGTTCCACGACCTCCGCCACACTTGGGCCACGAAATACATGATCGCCACCGGGGATTTGTTCGGTTTGATGAGACAGGGGGGATGGTCAACGATGGGGAGCGTAAGGGTCTACCAACACCTAACGCGGGCGCGGTCGGCGGGGTCAAATTTGGTAAGTTACACCCTATCTACACCCTCAAAATAATATGAGATCGACGGAAAAGAAGGCCGAAAGATGACGCTTGAGGTGCGTATGCCGAAAGGCATTGGGGGTTCAAGTCCCCCCCCGCGCATCGTGGGCATAGATCGTCGGTGGATCGGTCAAACCCGGTTCACCGACGACGTTTTTTCAGTTGGCCGGGCCACGACACGAAATTACCGGCTTTCCACAGGCCCCCACACAGACCCACAGGACACCACGCTTTTTCCGGTGTTGCACCCTATCTACACCCCAGAATCAGGCCGAGGTGTCGCGGTCGACTCCGGGCGGGAAGAACCGGCGGGCGATGGTGAACATCGTGAAATAGCCGTCGATGTCGTCGCCGCGGAATAGCCCGATGCGGTAGTGCCAGCCCCGGCTGTTGGTGACCGCAAAATAGAGCGGGAGCCACCGGAACGGCCACCACAGGCCAGGGAATCGGCTTATTTGCCACTCCCCGGGCGCCGGGATTGGCGCTGGCCCGACGTCGGCGTCTTCGCGGAACCCTTTGAACGTCCGCAGGGACCGCTCGTTGCCCCACATCAGCACCGGCGCCTGCCGTCCCAAATAAAACGAGTTCCATGAACGGGGGACCCACCGCAAGAACCACGGCCAGTCGTTGTGCCGCTTCTTCAGGATCACGGGGTCAGGATTGGCCATGTTTTTCCCAAACGAACTTGTCCTTGCCAACGCTTCGGATGCGGTAGCGGTGGCTCCGGTGGTGGCCCCGTGTGAGGTCGACGACCGGATATCCGGTGGCCGCGATCAACGCCTTTTCCGTCTTTGTTCGGTTTGGCATTTTTCCCTCCTCAAAAACGAAAAAGGACCATAGCGCCCGGGCGAAGGTCCCCCGAAAGCCCCAGGCAGATGTCGATGTGCCCGGCAACGGAAACCCCACCCCAAGCCATCCACCCAGCCCGATCGCCCGGGCGGAAGTCCAAGAGGCTGGCCCCGGCAACCCACCGCGGCGGGCGCGCCGGCGGGAACACGGGCGTCTCAATGTGGACCGCCTCGGTGGTGGAAACGACTGGGCCACGGACTTCTTCCCGCACCGTCTCCTCCCGGTCGGCCGTCTTGATGACGCGGGTCACGATTCGCACAGGGCCTTCCACGCGGACCACCCGGACGTGGTTCTCGACGCGGGGGTGGAGGTAGACCAACCGCTCCCGGGCCAGCGCGATGGCCTGGAGCCGAACCCATAGGCCCAGGACGACGATGACGCCCAGGCCGGAGATGGCCAGGACGCGCCGCCAATTAATGGGAGCCAGATTTAGGAGGTCGCCGATTTTCAAGGAATTTGTCCAAAAGTGTGCCGCCGCCAACGAGGGCCGCGGCCGCTGTCGTCGCCCATACCCAATCGGCGGCCTTGATCAGGCCAGCGATCAGGAGCAGGTGCGCGGTGATGAAGAGCCAGAGGCCGATCCCGGCTTTCCTGGAATCGTTGAAAAGGAGAATCGAAACCACGCGAGGGACCACCATATCATGCCTCCACGAATTCAAACGGGATCGGTTCCCGGGGGTAAGGCCCTGGCTTCTCCAACTGCCAATGTGAGTGGGGCCCCACCGAGTTCCCGGTGTTGCCGGAGAGGCCAAGGAGTTGCCCGCGGGCGACAACATCCCCCTTCTGCACCATCAATTCTGAAAAGTGGCCGCCTGTCAGAAGGAGCCCGCCGGTCCCATCCAACTGGATGATGGTGCGGAGGCCGTAGCCGACGAATTTGTTCTTCGGGTCCTGCCACCCGGCTTCGAGAACAAGCCCGGCCCCCGGGGCCACCAAGGCCGTGCGCATGGGCGCCATGATGTCCTGGCCGCCGTGCTGACCGCACATCCCGCTGGGCCGTCGGACCTGGCCCTTGACCCACTTCCCGGACTCGTCGAAGTGGTACCGCCATCGCGGCCCCCACACGCCGAAACCCTTACCAAGGGGCACGCCCTTGCATGGGTGCAAAAGGAGAATCGCTCGATTAATCCCGTCGGTGGTCGTCATCGCGCCTCTTCGCGTATGCGGTGTAAAATTGATCGGTGTCGGCCAAACGCTGGTGCATGATCGTCCGCCGGACCAGGTTCCCGATTTTGAAGACGTCCACCACCGTCGGCTCGCAAATGCACCCGCCGGGTCCGCTGGCGACGCTATGGGCAGAAAGCTCCGTGTTGTCGATGATGTGGAGGTCGTCGAAAATCGGTCGGTTGATCAATGGGCCTCCCACAGCTTCCGTTCCGCTTCCTCCGCCCGCGCCATCGCCTCGGCCTTCTCTTTGTCCTCGACGTCTTTGATGCAGGAACTGCACAGTTTTTCCCCCGCACGCCCCTGACGGGGGACGTCGCTTTTGCGCTCCCACGTCTCCGCGTCCATCGGGCAACGACACGAAAAACAGAGCGGGTCGTTCACGAGTGCGGCGGCTTTCCGAAATCCATGAGGCGATGGACGAAGGCGTGGATGCGGTCCCAGTTCCGGCCAAGCCACCCAACGGCGCCGACGGTCGCACCCGCCGCCCCGATCGCCTTGCCGATTTGCACCGACCCATCCCATCGGTGGTTGGCCTCGTGGGCGTCGAAGTCCTTCCGCACCTGCAAGGCGATGGTCTTGGCGTCGGCGATTCCGAATTGTTGCTGTCGCACCGCCGCCATCTCGTTTTCCATCCGCGTCATCGAATCAACGACGAGGCCCATCATCTTATCGATCCCGCTTTGGCGGTTGTCGAAGTCCTTAATGGCCTCGGCCACGACTTCCTTCCCCTGGCGAACCTCCTGGAGAATTAAATCGTAAAACCGTTGGTCCGGAGATCCAGATGCTGGGGAGACTGTCACGGACGACCCCACATCGAAACGGCCAGGGCCTGGAGGACGGCGGACATCGTTTTTGCAACTTCCTGTGGGTCGGATTTTTCCACCCACGAGGCCAATTCATCCGGAGATTTTTTTACAAAGGCGACGACGTCGTCGCTCCACGGGCCTGCGTCCTCGGCCGCCTCCACCGAAACCGAACCCAAATCTTCCGGCGGCAATAGAGCAACGAGAACGGACTCGTCGATCCCATCGATCCGGCGCGAGACCACCGAACGGCTCTTGTCAGTATATTTCCAAGTCACAATTCAACCCCGGTGAACTCAATAAAAGCGGCCGAACTGGCGTTCAGGACTGCGGCCGCCCCGGCGGCACCTCCGCCGCCTGCTCCTCCGCTGACGGTGACCGCGCCGTTGTCTGCCGTCGCGTTGCGGAAGCTCAAGCTCCCGGCCGTGCTGGCGGCGCCAGCGCCCATCGACGAGAGCGTCCACACCGACGCAGTTGCACTCACGCCAGTTGGCGCAATTCGAGCTGGCACATAGAACGGGAACCTGAAGATCCCACCGTTTGCCCCAGTCAACCCACCGTTCCCAATTTCACCACCGCTTGGAATCGTCCACCGCGGCAAATATCTCGCACATAAGGCCAAATTAACCCCGGCCGGGAGAAACTCAAACGCGGTCGCCGTTGACCCGGCCTCCAGTTGCGCCTTTCCGACGTCCAAGGTGGCGTTTTGGGCAAACGTCCCTTCAGTCCAAAAGACAACGATGAGGTTGTTGCAGGAGGCGCTGACGGCGCCCGTGAGCGAAATCGCCGTCCACGTCGCGGCAGAAGGCGTGATCGCCCCAACCGCCACAACCGTCAGGCCCGCAATGAAAAAGTTGCTCGGGGTGTAGGTCCCGCTCGACCACGTCCCAACGACGTCCGACGTCACCGCATCCGCCGTCCCCGTGTGTTCGAGGATCGCGTAGCGGATCGCCTGGCTGGCGGACGATCGAATCCTCGCCGAAAGAACGACGTTCGCCCCTCGAAGGTCCCGGCAGTTGATGGACTCGATGATTTGGGCGACCCCGATCCGCTTGGCCGACACGTCCGGCTGGGTCATGCGAAGGTTCGTGGGCTGGCCGTTCTCTTGGTCCGTCTGCCGGGCGATCGTGACGTTCCCCGTGTCGTTCAGGGCGTACCACCGATCCAGATGGTAAACATCGTCGGCCACGCTCGTCGCCCCGCGCTGATTGACCGAAAAGGCCCCATTGATCAGTCGGTTATGAATCCCCATTTTCGTCAACTGCGCGTTGACGGTTACGATGGACGCATTGATGGCGGCGATGTCGTTGGACAAATCGCCTGGGTCAGGCGGGACCATCGCAAGGGCCGCTTTGGAAGTCGACGAGATCGACGGGCGGACGATAAAAAGAAAGGACGAGTCAGCGTAAACCTGCCCGGTGAAATCCGCCGGCTCCAATTCGATGGAACTGTAGAGGAGCGTGGGGGCGGCGGCGACCGCCAGCGTCACGTAGAGGCTCTCCCATCCGCCACCGCCGGAATGGTAGGCGGAATACGCCGTCGTCACCCCGTCAGTGATTTTGAGACGGACCTTGTTCGCGGTCGAAGCCTTCACTCGGGCGCCGAGAAGGACGGTCAGACCAGCAAAAAGGATGAAATTGGCGTTCTGCTGTTGCACCTCCGCGATTGAATCCGAGGAGCCCGCCGTCGTGACGTCGATCTTGATGGCGTATGCCCCGGTGTCCTTGTTCGTTGTGTCCCTGGAGATCGTTGCGATCGGCGCCGTGGTCCCGCTCTTTCGCCAAAGCCATCGGTCGGCGATGGCGGTGTTGTCGGCTGGGTTTACGAAGGACGTCCCGCCCGTCCATAGCTCAAACCCTGGGTTGGAGATGAAGGTGCCGCGCCCGATGGCGTCCAGGTAGTCCAGGTTGTCCATGAATTTGGCGGCGTCGGGCCAGTTGCCGGGGCCGTTGGCCAGAATGTTGGGAACGGTCATGCGGGAATCTCCTCGAGATCGAATTCCGAAACTTTGCTCTCCAAATCGTGGCGGGCACCGACGACCTTACAGAGAACGGCACGGGCCGTTTGCTCGGCGTCGCCGAACATGTAGATGTCGGTCTGGCCCAAATAGACGCTGGTGTCGCCGTAGGCCCATGGCCGAACGGGGACGTTGTCGGCGCAGGTCAGGGACACGGTGTCCGATAGGTCCAGCCACTCCATCAGCTTCGCCCGCACACGAAACTGGCGCTTTGGCTTGCTCACCGCGGCGTAGAATAGGGTGGCGACGCCCGTGGCGATGTCGGTGTCCGGGTTTAGAAGGATGGACCCGCCCTCAATCGAAAACACCCGCTTCCCAACGCGCGCCCGGGGGCCGTCCTTCGTCTTCCCGTCGTCGGCCACAACGGCTTCAAAGGAGCCGTAGGAGGCCCGGACCTCGGAGTAGACGCGGTCGTAGCCGTCGGTGACGCTCGAGATTTCGAGGAGGTTGGTCGAAGAATCCAAGCTCTCGTCGATGGCCAGGTCGACCGTCTTGGGCCGGAAAAAGAACACTTCGTCCTCGCGGAACCCCCACTCGTAGTTGGCGAAGGCCCCCACGGACTGGATGGCGTCGTAGACGGTCTTCCCCACAAAGGACGGCATCTTGATCCGCGTGGAGGCGCTGGTGTAGGGAACGATGATGCTCTGAACGCTGACTTCATCGGCGTCCGTGGCGCCGGACGTCAAGATCACCTTCACCTGCAGGTATCGCTTCAGGGCGGACCCGATTTGGTTGGCGACACCGATGTCGACGTAGGCGTCCCAGGCAATGCCGTCCGTGCTCGACCTCGTCGAATACGTCAAAGAAGAACTCCCGGCCAGCGTCTGCGTCTTCTGCATGGTCCCCCAGGCCGTTGGCGTGGAGAGGCAGTCGAGCGTTGCCGACACCCAGGACCCGGTGTAGGTCGTTCCCGGGACGTAGAGGTTGTCGAAGTCCCAGGTGGAGTTGGTGTCCACCATCACCATCATGTTCGAGGACGTCGTGTAGGTGTTGTCCGTCGCCGTGAAGATCAGCGACCCGTTGACGTAGACGGCGAATCCACCGCCAGGATTCCGGCCCACCGTGATCGTACGAGGGCTGACTGTGGCGACATTGCTGACCCCGAACCACGTAATCGTCCCGGAGGAATTGCACCGGCCGATACTGACGGTGTGGCTACCCGTATTGCGCTCGAACACGCTGACGACGTAAGAATTCTGGAGGTATTTATTCCCAAATCCATCAGTTCCTGCCGCTCCACCCATGAAAAAGAAATTAGCAGACCGGTTGTTGTGCGGGAGCGCGCCGCTCCCTGAAACCCATCCGAACTCAATCTCCCAGACACCGATGGTTTTCGTGCTCGGGCGATAAGCCGACGACCCAGCGGCCCCGGCGCCCACTCGCAGTTTCCCGGCCGTGATGGAAACGGTCCCGGTTGTCGTCCACGCTGGGTCCAGAGACGCAAAGGCGTCCAGGAGCGTCTTGTTGGTGGTGTCGATGAAATCCAGCTTCAAATCGCCCGGCGATCTGTTGACGTCGACGAGTGTTTTGGTTCCAGCGTTCCAGTCTCCCTGGGTGTCCAGCAGGAACTGCTGGATCACACCGGTCGGGAAGAGGACGCTTGAAATATCACGGCTCAACGTGGCGATCCCGGCCGCGGTCAGTAGGTCCGCGACCACCTCCTCGATCTTCTGGTCCTGCTTCCAGTATTTGTAGGTGCTCCGAACCACCACCCCCACCCCGGGGGCGACCGTGAACGAGACCTTGGCCCCCAGCGTCGGCGTGTCCATCTGCGACACCGTGTAGTCCGTCCCCGCCTTCTTTTTGAGTCCGTCCAGGGACACCTCGACGATGATCCCAACACCGGGCTGAACGGTGGTGAAATCCTTGTTCGAGCCGTTGCCCGTGCCCATGTTCTCGTTGGTGACGGTGGTGGCGATGTCCTCGGCGTTGGCGTTCATCAGCAGGGCCTCCTGGCCCTGGACGCTGACCTGAACGGAGTCGGAGTAGCCGGCGGCGTTGAATTCAACGGCGACCCCGACGAAAAGGGTGATATAGGTGGCGACCCCCCCGACCTCGTATCCGCTCTCGAGCTTGAACTTCGTCCAGTACGGCTCGAACCCGTAGATGGCCCCGGCCGTCGGCCCAAAATATCCGGTTCGGACATCGGCCTTCCATTGGCGGCGTTCGTTTTTGAGGACGAGGTTGACGTTGGAGATTTTGAACTCGTTCAGGCGATCGGTGTCCAGCTTCGCCGTCACCGGGGAAACGCTCACGACCTCGGACTCCGGCAGGACCGTCCAGGAACCCTCCCAGGTGTAGGACTTGGTGGATTCGACCCAATACCGCCGCTTGTAGGAAAGGCGGCGCACAGAGAACGACCCCGGGGCTTTCTGCGCGGCCTTGAAAGCGGTCGTCGCGGTTTTCATCAGACCTCTTTCACGTCCACGGTGACCTCGTAGCCGGCGCCCTTGTAGGAGGCCATGTATTTGTCGTCCCAGGCGCTCGCCCAATGCACGTAATAGACCTCCTGCGGAAGGCTCACGCTCTCCGGTTGCCAGATGAATGGAAGGCCCGTCTCCTTGATCGCCTTGAGGTTGTCGCGTTGGGCCTGGGTCAGATATTGGAACCTGGCCCGGGCCTCGTAGCGGTTGTTTCGTCCGGACACCGCCCGCGTCACCACCTTGTGGATGGACCCGTCGCCCAGGACGAGCTCCCGGCTCTTCTCGCGCCACTTCGGGTCGTAGGAAGCCATGTCGGCCCCGATGTCCAAGGAAAGGGCGCCGAGGATGAGCTCGCCGACGGCTTTCTCTTGGTTCACGGTTTGGGTCTTGAGCATCGAAAGCTTGATCTTCGTGGTCGAGAAGGAGGACAGGGACTGCACGCGGTTAGCCCCAGAATCGGCGTTGTTGGTGGCAACGCTGACGTAGCTGGACCCGTTCCATTGGTAGAGCGTCCACTCCTTGAGGTTGTGGTTCAGCAGGAACATGGTGTCGATGGTCCTGGTTTGGGCGACGCCGTTCTCATAAAATGAGATTTCCAGATCGACGAGCGTGGCGTCTGAATTCGCGCCGGTCGACATCCATTGCGTGGTGGCGTTCCGGTCGTAGAGGTAGGCGGTGGTCCCGCCGTGGGTGGAGACGAAGATGTCGTCGCTCATCACATAATTCTTCGTGAAGATTCGAGGCTCGCTCACCGGGCCACCCCCGCGTTCTGTTCTCCAACGGTGCGGACGGCGATGGCCAACTGCACACCCTCCGTGGTCCCGCGCAGGACGGCGTCGGCGATCCGCCGCAGGATGGTGTCGAGCTGGGAGATGTCAACTGACCCGGCGCTGAAATTCACGACGACGCCACCGACGTTGATGATGTTGGTCCCCCCCGCCCCCCCGCCCGCCGCCGGCGCCCCGGGGCGGCCCGCCGCGACACCACCGGACACCGCGGCCCCGCCGGATGTCGAAACCTCCGAAAAGGACTGGCCGTTCCCCAGGTCGGTAGTGGACTTGAACTCGGTGGTCCCGTCCGACATGCTGGCGGCCTGGCCAAGGGCCTTCGACTGCTGGGCGAATTGGGCGGCGATCAGGGCCGTCCCGGCGCTGGCGATGGCGACGCCCGCGATCCCCTTCCCGGCCTCTGCGCTCCAGAGCCGGGCAATGGCGATCGCTTTTTCGAGGGCCAGGAGGATACGGGCCCGGGCGACCTGCGCGCGCGTGTGGCCGGTCTGCATGGAATTGATGATGGAGAGCGTTTGTAGTGTGTCTTCCACTACCTTGAACGCCGTCTCCCGTTTCGCCAACGCTTCGGCTTTGGTCAGCGCCAACACCCGGGCGGCGTGGGCGCGGTCAAGCTGGGCCAGCACCTGCTCCTTCCCGCGCTCGCTGATGATCTCCCGGTTGATCTTGTCCCGCTGGGCGTTCGTTTCGGCGTCTAACAGCGCCATCTTCTGCTGGAGCGTGTCCTGGTTCATGGCGAGGATTTGTCGTTCGATCTCGCCCGTCATCTGCGCCACCCGCTCCAGGTCGGCGACGCGCTCGTCGTTTGACTTCTTCTCCTCCGCCAGTTCCGCGGCGGTCCGGGCCTGCGTCACCTTCACCATGGTGTCGGTGTGGACGGCATGGGCAGAGGCAGTTTTCTCGAACTCCTGGCGGATGCTTTCGGAGGCGGAAGCCGTAATGGCGTCAATCTGGACCCAGGCGTCCTTTGCGATGCCCGCGAGGCTTCCAAAATCGCGGCGAGCCACGGCCAAAACTGCCTTGCCTATGGATTCCGCGCTGATGAGCGCAGTCGCGGCAACAGCCGCCAAAGCGTCGCCAACGGCCCGGGTGGCGTCCACGCCCTTGTTCAGCCACCCCACGAACACCGTGAGCATTGGGATGACGGCGTTCCCGACCGTGTCCTTGAGCTCGTTCCAGTTGTTGGAGAGGGAGGAGGTGGCCCGCGAGAACCCCTCCTCCTTCATGGCGGCATCCCCGAACCTGGCGGCAAGGATGCCCAGGACTTGCTGACCGTTCTCGGCGCCGCCAATGAAGGCCCCGAACTCCTTCTTGGCCATGGCAATGCCGCGCTCGTTCTTGTTGATGATGTTGGTGAGGACGTCGGTGGTGGTCGCCAGGTCTTTCCCGGTGGCCACGGACAGGGACATCGCCAACTGGCTGGCCTTCTGCGCCTGCACCGTGTCCCCGGTTACACGGACGAATCTGGCCATGGTGTCGATGGCCTGGCCGTCCGTGAACCGCGTCGCGTTTTGGATTCCCTGGGCCCACTGCTGAATCTGGCCCTGGGCGTCTTTGAACGACCCGCCAGCGGCCTCAACTGCGAATTTCAGGCGCCGAAGGGCCTGGTTCTCCTCTTCTGCTCCCTCTACCGCAGACTTGAAGAAGGCGGCCACGGCGCCGGCGCTGGCGATGCCGCCGATGGCCTTGGCCATGTCGGCGAAACCCGCCCCGGTGGTCTTGGCGCTGGCACCGGCCTTCTCCGCGTCCTGGCCCAGCGTCTTCAACTTCTGCGAGACGATGTCCAGTTGCCCGGTGTCGGAGTTGACGCGGACGGTGAGTTCGAGCTTTTGATCAGCCACGGGCACCCTCGACGTTGATGGAGACGTTCTGGCAAAGCGCGACGAAAGAGCGTACGCGTTGCCGAGGCCGTAGATGTTTCAGGGCCGCGATCGTCCGCCAAGCCGCCAAACGCAACCAGTCGGCAATGGCGTCGACGTCCCCCGACCGCGCCCGCGCCTCCAGCGCGAGCCGGTCGTCCGGGGAAATGGCCATGATTTGTTTCGGCGTCATCAGTACGAGACGTCGGTGTTGGTGACGTCGATCTGGATGGCCTTGGTGTCGGGCAGGGAGTAGTAGCCCTTGAACTGCACCTTCGCCGCCAGCAGGCCGTTGTCGTCCTGGAACGGGAACGCGGTGTAATGCGCCTCGTAGATGTTGACGTCAACGGTGTAGAAATACGTCGACGCGATGAGGGGCCCCGTCGCAACCATCCGCAACGCCACGGCGGTGTTGGCCAGGAACTTCGCGCGCTCGGTTTCGGACTGGAAGTAGATGGTGAATCCGCCGCTGATGTCCAGGTTCCCGGGCGTCACGATGTCGATGGCGTCCTGGGACAGGTTCAGGGTCTTCAGGGCCTGGGAGTTGTTGTCGATTTCGATCGACCATTCCTTGACGTCGGTGTTGGATGACCCGGCGATTTTGAAGTCCATGGTGTTGAACGCCAGGATGCGCTGGGTCGGGAATGTCGGGGAGCCGATGGCGCCGCTGGCCTCGTTTTTGAAGAGGACGTCGGCATCGAAGGTCCCGAGCGCGTCGACACCGCCCGTCATCGTCACCTTCTTCACGATGCCGAGGGCGTATTTCTTCACGTCGATGCCGTAGTCCAGGAACAGGGTGTACGGCGGCTTCTGGATGCCAGCGGCCAACGTCACCGTGTGCTTGTAGGCGATGGTGGCCGCCTGCTGGGCAGACGACACGCCACCCAAAAGCGAGCGCAGGAACTCAACGCACGTCTGGGCGTCCAAGGGGAGCTTGATCTTCCCCGTCCCCATCTTCGCGCCGGCGGTGGGCGGCAACGCCGTGGGGTCGCCCTTGAGGACGTCCACGTCCAGGAGGTTTAGGTCGTATTTGAGATCGCTCCCCTTCAGGAGCGGGTACCACTTCGAGGGGCTGGTTTCAGCCGTCCCGCGGAACGCCTCCTTCTTCAGACCAAATCGCTGTGCCTCGATCGCATACATCGCCACGTTTACGCCTCCTCTGTGATTTCAACGAAATTCGGATTCCCCGTCAGCTTCTCGATGATGTCCGCGTCCGCGACGACGTCGCCGACCGCGAAGGCGCCCAAGCCGACGGCCCAGCACTCGCGCACGCACTTGATGTGGGCGACCGGGCGCTGTGTTTTTCCGGCGTCCATGGCCTTGTTGCTGTGGTTCTTGATCATGGGATTATTCCCTCCGTCACGTAAGAAACCTCAACTTCCATCACGAACCCGGCCCGGGGACCGAGGTTGCCGTCATCGGTGATGACGTTCTTCATCTCCAGCCACTTCGCGTTTCCACCCAGGGTGCGGTCAGTCTCCAACGCCTTCGTGGTGTCCCCAATGAGGTCGTCCAGGGCTTCCTGGGGAGAAAGGCCAGCGCGTCCATCCACGAAACCGACCACGAACACGGTGATGAAAGACTGGTATTGGTTCCGCGTGATGTTCTGCCGCTTCTCGATGGTCTTCCCGACGAACAGGGCCGGGAGCTTGCTGTCGGCCAAGGCGTCCAGGGGCCGGATGCCTCGATCGACGGTTTTGATGTCCTGCGAATACCCCCCGGCGACGGTGATGGCCGTGAGCGTGGTGTCCCGGAGGTAGTTGAGGATCGACTTCCGCTTCGAGTTAGCCATTGGCGAACCCTTTGGCGGCGGCGCCAATGATCAGGGACGTCACGTCCTCACCGAACGGCCCGATGGTGTCTTCAAATGCCCGGCGGATGAAAGAGCGCTCCGGCATCTGCCCAACCACGCGCCCGCCCCGGAGGATCGGACCGCCGTATTCGTGAATGGGGCCGTAGGGGACGCCCGTCCCCATGGAAATGAAGATGCTCTGCCCCTGCTCCGTGACGCCAGGGGTGATGCTTGAGCGAAGGCGCCCGCTTCGGACCGCCAAAACGTCCGGGGAACTCCCGGATAGGTACTTCGTCTTGGACGTGGCTTCCGCGCTCAGAGCGAACTTGTTGGAGGCGCGGAGCAGAAGGTCGCGGACGCGGTCCCGGGCGCCTTCGTAGTTCTTGGCGAGGGCGTTCAGTTCCCGCACGCCTTCGATGATGAAGTCAGAGACCACCGAGGAGCGCCCTTTCCGATCGGTATGGCCGAAGGAGTTCTTTGGACTTCTCCGGGGCGCCGTCGTTGGCGTAGTTCGTCGTCCGATCACCGATGGTTTCGGAGGCAACGCCGAACCGCTGGTCCTGGTACTGCCGACGGTAGAGGTTACCGATGTAGAGCAGGACCGCCTCTTTGATGGACTCCGGGACGGAACCGGAGGCGTAGCCGGCCGTGTAAACGGCTCTGACGTTGGCGATGCCGTTATTGAAGGCCACGGCCTGGTTCCAGAGCCGAACAATGCCTTTCTCGCCGTCGAGGACGACGTTGGCCGACACGTCAATGGCCGTGCCCGCACCCCAGACACGCAGGACGTCGTCGTTGAGGCTGGTCAGGACCGTCACCGGGTATTGCCGGAGCAGGAGCTCGTCCTCGCCTTCGCCGTCGTAGTATTCCGTCAGTGCGCGCGACAACAGCAGGCGCTGGGTGAAGTCGTTGGCCCAGATCGAGGCCTTGTTGATGAAGCCCTCGATGACGGTGTCCTCGCTTGAGGCCGTGATCTTCAGGAACTCCTTGGCCTCTGCGAGGGTGACGAGTGCGTTGACGGTATCGAGCGACATGATTTATCGGCGGCGTTTGTTCGGGCGCGCCTGGGCCTCGGGTTCTTCGTCGTCTTCGACGTCTTCTCCCGCCGCGGGGACCGCGGGGGCGGCCGGTGGCATGGCGTTGCCGCCTCCGAGTTCCTCTGTCGTTTCCGCCCATTCGCCAGGGAAATCGGCGAACAACTGATCGGCCTTTGCGTCGGAAACCTCGACGACTTCGCCGGCCTTGGCGAAGATGGTCCCGCCTTCCGGGAGCGCGCCGTGGTAGCCAAGCCCCGTATGTTTGAGTCGTTTCATTTTACCCTCACGATCCGGCCACGTGTGGGGGAGTGGGTCGCCCCACCCCCCCACCGCCGACCGTTCTCTTCTTGAATCTTCCCAACACCGCCTATTAGGCGATGTTGTAACCCAGACCGATGGTGATGTTGGACGCCGTCGGATAGGTGGCGCCGAACGTCACCCGTTCCTTCGTGATCAGACCGACCTGGTCCGATTCCGCGTACAACTCGTTCAACACCTGCACCTGCGTTGCCGCGCGGCGCTCACCGATGACGAAGCCGGGCCGATACACGAGGTAAAGGACCGTCTTGGTCGTGGTGACGCCGTCGTAGACGCCGGAGGCGTTCAGGGTTTCCCGGACCTGGCCAGAGACGAAGACGGGGATGCCGTCGACATCGCCAAGCGAGCCCGTGAGGACCGTGGCCTTGTTGCCGAAGTTCTGCATGGTGATGACTTCGGTCATGCCCAGGAGCTTGGAATAGCCCACGGGCCCGGTGATGATGGCGAGATCGGCGGGATTGACGCCGTACTTGCCCATTTTCACGCGGAGGGCGCGGAGGTTGCCCAAGCTGAAGGTCGACATGTCGAGCTTGTAGGTCGCGCCCGCCGCGTTGGCGATGCGCCGCAAGCCCAGGGCGATTCGCCGACGGTGGTCGGGCGAACCCGCGCCGATGTCGGTGTCTTCGTGCGTCCCCGCCGTGTCGCCGTTGAGGATGAAGTCCTCGCGGCCTTCCACCAAGGCGATGGCGATATCCTTGACGAGGTACGGCAGGATGGGGACGATGGAGTCCTCATCCAATTCCGAGCTCGTGAGAACCCGGGTGGCGTGGCCCATGGCCGTCAACGTCGCCGCTCCGGTGTTGGAACCGTCGCCGACGCTGATCTTGGTTTGGCCGGTGTCCAAGATCTGCTCGGCCTGTTTGAACGTGTTGATGCGGGCGAGCCCGATGGGGAGCTTGTACGGGTTGCTCGGCATCACGATCGTTCGGAACAGGGCCGGCACCTTGGCGGCCAACTGCATGAATTCCCACAACTCGTTGGTGAAGTTGGTGGGAACCCAGTCCAACCCCTGGTTGGAGGTGGCGGTGTCGAGGGCTTTTTTGAAGTCCCCCGCGCGTCGCTTCCACGATTCCCATGATTTCAGGGCCTGGACGGGGCGCTTCAGGAGCTTCGACGCCAAGAACATGGAATCCACTTCTTGGCGTAGCTCCTTGGGCATGGAGTCCAGAATTTCGGCTTCCGCGCGTTCGGCGGCGGGAGCCCCGGCGGCGAACTCCACGGATCGCGACGTCGGGTTGGGAGCCGATTTAACAAGCTCCTTGATGCCTTCCATGATTTTGTCAGGGAGGGCGGCGGACCCGGCCTGCGCCTGTTTCACGCCTTCGGCAAGGGCCCGAACCTCTTTGATGACTTCGTCCATCGTGCTCATTGTTTCTCTCCACGTCCTGAAGCGGGCGTTAACCCGCGCCGGGAATGCCGGCGGACGTAAAATCTATTTCCCGAGTGCCTTGGCGATGTTTGCCATGAGGCGATCGACGACCGCGTCGTTGGCCGGACTCAGAGTCGCCACGACCTCGCCCAACTCCTTGACGACGTTGTGGAGCTTTTCCAACTCCTCCGGGGCCACGACTTCGTGCGCGGCCACCATCTCGTTGAGGACGGACGTGGCGGTCCCGATCAGGGAAAGCTTGGACGTGTCCAAGGGTTGCCCCTTTACGATGCGGGCCAGCGTGATCAACTGGCCCAGGGACGCCTCCAACTTCTCCGCGTTCCCGGAGGGTGCATCCGCCAACTCCACTGGGTTGACGACGTAGGCGTCACCGTCCGCGCTCTTGGTCACCGCCCCGGCACCAAGGCATTTGATCGCCATCTCCGCGAGGTCGCGGCCGATGACGGCCCCTGGGTTGGCGGGGATGCTGACCGCCGAAAACTCCAGGAGCTCGGCCTCGGTCCAGACCACGCCCTTGGAAACCTGGTCCGGCAACGGCTCCATCATGTGGGCCTTCGGGATGAAACCGACGGAGAAAGCGTTCAGGAAACCGCGCTCGAAGAGACCGAAGATTTCGGCCCCGCGGGCGCTCTCGGTGTCGAACTCGGCGACGGCCAGGAGACCGAACTCGTCCTCCCGGACGTCGATGGCCCGCCCGATGGGCGGATTGGAGCCGTCGTGGCCCCAAAGGACGATCGGGTTCTTCTTGTAGTTCGTCAAATCCCATGCGCCCGGCGCGAACTTCTCATCGGTGCGGTCCCACTCGTAGGTCGAGACGTAGGCCGTCACCGTTTTTTTCGCGCTGTCGACGCTTTTCGCGTAGGCGAGCTTTGCTTTCTTCTCCACTTGACCCTCCTTCATTTGACCAACCAGGCGTCGAGGTCATTGGCCGGCACGTGCCGGTTGCAATACGCTCGCCCTGCGAAAACGACGATGCCGCGCGTCTGCGGGCACTCCGAACAATGCGGGACCGCCATCCGGTCCAGGGACGACATCAGCACCGCAACGGAGACGCGGTTGGCGGTGACGAACGACGCCTCGGCCCATGCACGGTCCGAAAGGCGGCGGGCCAGGCCCATCAAGAGCTTGGCGACGGCGTATCGCATCAGGCCTCCGTCACCGGGACCAGCGTGCAACGGCAGTTGATCACGGCCCCCGGACCCGCCGACTGGTCGCCCGGGTATTGGAGGGTCTCGCCGTCCGGTGAGATGAAGACCTCGTTGGCGGCCACCCGCTGACCATCCATGGCGTCGTGCGTGTCCCGAACTCGGTCGTCACGGCTCGTCAGCCACTCCTTGCCGACGGCCCCCAAATCCTTCATCGCTTGCAACGACCCCGCGTTGGACGCGCCGATGACCTCGGTGCGGGCGATACGCTCGGCCCGGCCTGTGGCGGCGAAATCGTAGACTTCGGTGATCCGTTCCCGGATTTGATCGATGGTCTCGGACTGCGACAGACCAGCGGCGGATGCATCGCGGATGCTCTCCACGACGGCGTCCGACAACTGCTCGCGGGTGTAGACGGTGGCCTCTTGCTGGAGCTTCATGACCTTGCGAGTAAGCCAGGTCCCGAGGGCGCTCTCGTCGACGTTGAAGTCGATGCCGGACCGTAGTTTTTGCGCGGTCTTGGCCGCGAAGGTCACGTACGAGGCCCGCAGGTTCTTTTCCACCGTTCGGCCCAGCAACTCCTTCTCCACGTCGAAATTGAAGATGGCGCGGACGCTGTCGTCATCGGTTTTAACGGCGCCCGGGCGGACCGCCTTTCCCGTAGGCGGGACAATGGACTCCGCGTTGGCCTCGAACTTCGCCAGCACGCGCCCACGCTGGGCGTTGAAATAGGCGCGGAGCCGGGACTCCAGGCCCTGCTCAAGCGGACGGACGTCGCGGTCAAACCGCTTCCATTCGATGTCCCGCGGTCCCGCGAGCTTCACGGATTTGGATTTGGAAGCGTCCGGGGCGGTGTCCGGTGGGGACGAAGGCGCGTCGGTGATCTCGAACGGCAGATCCAAAGCCTCCACGACCTGGGCCAGAGGCACGCCGATGTCGACGTAGGTCTTTGCGATCGTCGCCCGGGCTTGCTCGTCCTCGCGCAGGGCCTCGACTTTCGAGAGGTCGGCCTGGATGACGGTGTTCTGGTCGCCCGTGATCTGGCGGGCCCGAAGCGTCATGATGGACTCGAACTTTCGGATTTCCGGGATCATGGTCTGGGTCCAGAAAACCCGCGTCTGCTCCTTCATGTTGGAGTAGTTGGCCTGATCTAGAATCCCCACCATGGACTGGGGCACGCCGAAGGCGGCCAGGACCTCCTCGCGGAGCATCTTCCGCAGATTCACGAAATCCATGTCCTTGTGGAGGCGGTTGACCTCGACGTATTTGAGGCCGGAGAGGACGGCCGTTTTCCCGCGGTTCTTCGGCCCCTCGTTCATCTTCTGCCACGCCTTCAAAACCCGCTTTTGGACGTCGGCGCCGATCGGTTCCAAGGATTCGAGGACGGCGTCGGGGCGGCCGCTGTTGGCGAAGAAGTATCGGTTCCACGAGTCGGCCAGAAGGTCGGAACTCACGGCGTTGACAACGGCGGTCAACGACCCCTGCCCGTACTGCAGGTTCGATGGCGTGGCCTCGCGGACGTGGATTATCTGCTCCGCCGGGAAATCCCGTGACCGACCGTTGACGGTGTAGACGTAACCAGAGACGAACTTGCTGGCGTCCGTCTTGACCTTCACGCGATCCGGCATCAGCGGCCACAGCTCGGTTGGCGCTTTGGAATCCACAGACTCACAGATGATGTAGGCGTTACCGGTCAGCTTCGAGGAAAGGGAGAGCTGGCGACGGAACTCCACACCAGACATGTTCGGGTTCGGGTACTGGAGCAGTTTGAAGAACAGATGCTTTTCGTTGACGGCCCACGATCCGTCTTTGGCCTGCGCATAGGGCAGGAACTCGATCATGGAGAAGGCATTGGCGATCAGGTTCGCGCAGGCGTAGACCCAGGTGTGGACGCCAAAGGCGTCGGTCATCTCTTTGAACTCCTGCGGCTGTTCTAGGCCGTAGGTGCCTGCGGAAACGCCGGCGGCGTCGACCTCGAGCTTCTGCGCTGGGAACGATTTTTTTCTGGTCTTCATGGTTACCCCACGACCACCGACACGCGGCCGGTGCTCCCTGTCAGATAGATGATCCCGGAGGTGAAGGCATCGACGACGTCGTCGTGCTCAACGTCCGGGAACGCCGCCATCGTTTCAACGAAATCAGCCACCCAGGGGGTGGCTTCGGGGAGGAAAACTTTCCCCGCCTCAACTTTCGGGCTCGCGAGGGATGCCCGAAGAATCTTGTCCTTGCCGCCGGCGTCGAAGGCCACCACCGGAAGCCGGCTGTTGCGGCGCAGGTCCTGGATGATCTGCTGGCCCGAGGACTTGTCCTCGACCAAAACGACGTCCGCGGGGCTCGCGTCCTGATGCATCTGGATCGCACGCTTCAGGTCCGGGTATTCCATTCGCTCCTTCACGAGCTTCTCCAGGTAGAACCCGGTGGCGGTCTCGGCGATCAGGAGCCCGGCCGTGAAGTCGTTGTGGTCGGCGGTTTTGACGGCGGTGTCCCAGCACCAGGCCCGGCGCCGGACGCGCGGCGTCTCGCGGTAAAACTGCCACCACGCGCGCTTGAACATGGACCCCTCCTCGCTGACCGGGGCCTGCTGAAACTGGGCGTTGAATGCCCGGGAGCCCATGACCACCTTCTGACGTTCCAGGGCGGCGACGTTGTGCCGTTCCGGCCACAGGAGGTCCCCTGTTTCGCGCTCAACGACGCGGCCCGACATGGGGAAGATGATCTTCTCCGCCTTTTCCGCGACCGCTGGGAGCTTCAGGTGCGTCCACTCCCCGTCATGGAGGACAGACCCGGACAGGTCTTCCCGGTGCGTCCTCTGTTCGATAGCGACGATGGCGGCGGAGTCGTCATCCAATCTGGTCGAGAGGGTGGATCGGTAGAAATCGACGCCGCGTTCGCGCTCGGCCTTGCTCTCTGCGTTCTCGGGGTTCAGGAGGTCGTCGATCACGAGGCGTGTGCAACCCTTCCCGGTGATGGTGCCGCCGACCGAGGTGGCGATCATGTGGCCCCGTGCGGTGTTCTGGAACTCGGCCTTTTGGTTTTGGTCTTCGGCCATGCGCACGCGCGTCCCCCACCGCTCGCGGAACCAATCGGATTCGATGATGAGGCGGCGGTCCCGGGAGTGTTTGAGCGAGAGCCCGGAGGCGTAGGAGCAGAAGACCCACCGCGTGTGGGGACTCTCCGTCCACGACCACGCGGGCCATAGGACCGAGACGAGCGTGGATTTGCCGTAGCGCGGCGGGATGTTGATCAGGAGCCGCTTGATCTGCCCGGCGTCCACCGCCTCCAGGTGCTCGGCGATGGCGTCGATGTGCCAGGCCGGGACAAATGCGCGCGCCGGCTCAACGATGCCCCAGGCGCCACGAACGAAGTCCCGGAGCGAGAGCTTGGGGCAGGACAACTGCTTCGCCACGCGTTCGTAGATTTTGGAGCGGATGTAGTCGCTCTGCAGGTATCCCCCGCGGCTGACGGCGACGGTCACGGCGTCACCTGGCCTTTGCGGGCGTTGGAGAGGCGCTCGGACATGTCCAGGAGCTCCCGGGCGATGGCTGGCGCGATATCCAGCGAGGTCTTGCAATGGGGGCAGAAGTCGGGGACGTTGGCGCGGATGGCCTCCAGAACCTCCGACACCACCGCCTCCAGGGTTTTAGCGGTGAACTCGTGGCGGATGCGCTCGCTGTATTTGTCGCCGTCCAGGGCCTTCAGCATGAACATCAGCAACTGGTCGGAGCCGCCAGCTGTCGCGCGCTGGAGCGCCGTGTTCTCCAGGACCTCCACGACCTCTTTCTCGGCTTCGCGCATGGCCGCGGCGAAGGCTGGGTCGTTCCGCTCCCAATCGTAAACGGCGTGGCGGCTGATGTTGGAGGCCCGGCAGGCGACGAGGCGCGTCCCGGCCTTCCGGTATTGCTCCAAGAAAAGGGCCTTCTTGGCCTCGCTTTGCGGGCGGACCTGTTTGCGCGTGGGATGACCCTTTTGTTCTTGGCTCATTTGACCAACTTTGCTTTGCGGCCCGTGAACTCTTCCCAGCGCCGCACGGCCACGTCGCAGTAACGCGGCTCGATCTCGATGGCGCGGCAACTGCGCCCGATCTGTTCGGAGGCGATGATAGCGGTCCCAGACCCGGAAAAGGGCTCGTAAACGGTGTCCCCGGCCTTGGAGTTGTTCTGGAAAGCGTTGACGTAGAGCTCAACGGGCTTCATGGTGGGGTGGTCGGCAGAGGCCCGTGGCTTAGCGATGTCCCAAACCGACGTCTTGTGGGCCCCGGCACCGTAGAAGGCGTGCTTCTTGCCCCAGGTGAGGAGGATGGGCTCGTGCTGGTAGTCGTAGTCGAGGCGGCCCATGCTGAAGGTGGGTGCGTTCTTCTTCCAGATCAGGACGTGCCGGACCGGGAGGCCTGCCTCTTTCATCATCATCATCATCATCATCATGCCGAGTTCACCGCCCTGTGGCGCTGTCACGAAGACGGTGCAGGTTTCGGACATGACCGTGCGGAGAAGGGAGAAGGCGGGGACGAGGAGCTTGTCCTTCAGGGTTTCGGGCTTGAGGTCGTCGTCCTTGATGTCGGTGAGGTTCTGGCCGGCGCGCTGGAAACTGTTGAGAAAGCGGTTCTTGGCGCCGATGGAGACGCCGTATGGCGGGTCGGTGAAGATTACATCGGCGGCCCCCCCCCCCATGACCCGGGAGACGTCCGTGGGGTTGGTGGAGCTCCCGCAGAGGAGTCGGTGGTCACCCAAGGCCCATAGGTCGCCGGGATTGGTCACGGCCTCTTTTGGCGGTTCCGGGACGGCGTCAGGGTCGGTTTCTCCGGCCGCGGGCGCGTCCAGGAGGTTCTGCAGGTTCAGGTGCGGAAGATCAAGCATCGGCGCCAGGGCGGTGAGGTTCAAGGCGTGTTCGGCGGCAAAGGCCTGGAGCGTGGTGCCCGACATCTTGCCATAGGCCGAGGACTGGAGGAGGATGAGCTTGGCGGCCTCGGCCTTGGTTTTGGCCTCCACGAATGCCACGGGGTAGGAATCCGGGACCAAGACGCCGTCCTTGCGCATTTGACGCAGAACCCGGTCCCGCTGGTGGCCGTCCAGGTAGTAGTTTTTGGAGCCGCTCCGCCAAACGAAGAAAGGGAAGCAGAACCCGTTCCCGAGCAGGGACTTGCGCAGGCGCTCCGAATCTGCGGGCGCGAGCTCCTTGAGGCCGTTTTGGAGCGGCGTCAGGTCCTCCAAGCGCAAAGAGGCGGCGCCACGGCACCGCACCCGCACCTGCTCGGTTTTTGTCAGGGTCTTTGTCAATTCCCGCTCCCCATTCAGTAGGACGCAGTTTCCGACCAATCGACGTCGACCATCAGCAGGCCGGCGGCGGAGGCGTCGAAGACGGTGGAAGGCCCGACCACCACCAGGCCCTCGTTTTGCGCCAGGACGATGGGGTGGAGGCCGTCGCTTTCGCTGAAAACCTTCCCCTCGCTCTGAACGTTGGCGTTGGGGGTGGTGGCAAGGAGGTTGACCGGGAGCGAGAGAATCGGGGAGGCGTCAAGCGTCTTCGTGCCGCCGGTCAACCCCGTGATGGCGTTGGACAAACGGACGTCATTGGTGGCCATGCGGGACGGACTCGCGGTGGTCCGGCGTTTCGCCTGGTTCAGGCCGAGCGTCGGAGCGGTTCCAACGGTTTCGGCGACGGTGTAGCCCCGGGCGATGTAGGCGTCGAAGCGGGTGTTGACGAGGGCGGCCGCGGCGGCCGACTGCAAGAACCCGAGGCGCAGGGACCGGATGATCGCGACCATGTCGCTCGCTCTCCACCGGAACATGAAAACAGCGCGGCCGGCGACCTGCGAAGCCAGGAGACCGATGTTGAAACGACTGCCGAAGCTCTGCTGGTGAAGTTGGGGCATCTAACCCTCCATTGGTAAAAAAAGAGCCCCACCGCCGATTTCTCGACGGTGGGGTAGGCGATGGGGTGAAACAAAAAAGGCCACGGACCCCTCCTCGGGGCCCATCGCCTGCCTATATTTTAATGGGCATACGCCTCCGCGTCCATCTTTCTCTTTGGCGTTTTTTGCGCGAATTTTTTACGCCCCGGTGAAGCGCCCGGTAGACCACCCACTTCGAGATGCCGATGGCCATGGCGACTTCCTTGGCTCCCATCCTCGTCCCGTCCGGCAACTTCATGTCGATGAGGTGAAAAATCTGGACGTCGAACCGACGCCGCCACGTGGTGTCGTAGGTCATCGGCAGTCGGTGATGGGGCGCCCGGGAACGGCGACGTCGCCGCCGCAGGGCCAAGATGGCGCCGGGCCGGAACCCTCCTCGATCTTCCGGCCGTGGCCGCACCCGCAGAAGGCGATGACGAACATCAGCGCCATGGCGAGGACTGCGATGATTCGGATGGCCGCGGAACTCATTTACAAATTCCGTTGTTTTCAATGGACTGAATCCTCTCGCCCAACAACGCCTCGATGAACGCCACGCGGGCCTGCATGTTCAACGCGAAGGTCTTGAGGACGGTCAGGTGGAAATGGAAATCGTCCGCCGCCTTACGCATCCCAGAAACCGACCTATTTGCGGCGTCGATCTCGTTTTGGCTCAAAAAACTGTAGGCCGGGTGCGTCATACGCCGATCTCCGAACGGAGGCGCCCACCGATCTTGTCCATCGGAAACGGGACATCCTCGTCCCTGATTTTCTTGTCCGTGGCGTGGGCGACGGCCAGGTCAGGATTTTCCGGGCAAGAAGAATCAGGACGCGAGAACGAGCCGTCCTCAAGAGCGAAACAACACCCGCGATGGCGGTCCCGATAGTAGGCCCTGGCCTTCTCGTATATCGCCGTCGCCATGGTCTCGGATTTCCAGTAGGATTCCTGGGAAACATCGCCGACCTCTGGGAGGTTAAACCGATTCCTGATCTGGAACGGGGAGAAACAATACCCAGCCTCCAATTCCGCCGAGTGAAGGGCGTTAACCTGAAAGTCCGTCAGCCTCGAAACCATGTATCCCCTCGCCGTCAGCGTTTTCACTTGAACAGCCTCCCCTCTTTCCAGTCTGAAGCATGTTTAACAATCGTCTCCGGCGTCCACGACAACCCCTTCGCCTTGAGGGACCCGGAAACGGCTTCGATGCAATCCGCCGCCCGCCCAACATCCCGCTGGAACAGAGCCAAGAGGTCTCCGGCGGCTCCGGAAAATCTCCGAAAATACACTCTGTCCCATTCCCTGTCGTCCTTCTTCACCCCCATCGAAATCTTGAAGGCAAGGACAACCTTCTGCACGTCGGTCTTCGGCGTCGGGTATTCGGTGCTTTTTGGCGTTGAACTGCCGTCCCCGGGCGGAGTGGTTCCGTTGGGTTTTGGTTCCTGGACCTTCGGCATGGGCAACGCCGGTGGTTTGTCCGGCGGCTGGTCTTTCTTTTGGTTCGGTTTGGTACGGTTCGGTACGGTAGGTGCCCGTTCGTAAATTTTTGGTTTACGCGCGGGCACCGCATTTCTATGGCTTTGACGTTCAAGCCTTTTCGTAACAAGGGTGCCGCAGTATTCCAGCCAGTCGTGGATGGTCAACACACCATCCGCGCGGTCAAGGAACTCGGCCCCGACCAACGCCGCCACGAACGCCTTCGCGTCCCCAGGCCATTCGGCGGCCCGGGCTATGGCGACGTCGTTTTGGGAAATCACCCCATCAAGTGCGTAGTCGACACACCACCACCAGAGGAGATGCAGGTGCCCAATAACCTGGGCCTTACTCACGCCGAGAGCGTCCACCAACACGTAGACCTTCGGGTGTTCCCGTAAAGTTTGATGACTCTCAATCCATGCCATTAAATTTTCTCCCCCAACGCCGCCGCCACTTCCTCAAGCGACCGAACAACGCAAGCCGTCCCGCCGGCCGCCGCAAACCGCTGGAGCCACTCTGCTTGCTCCGGCCGGACACGGCCTTTTGGAGACTTAAGCTCGAAGGCATAGGCATGGCCAGCCTTCCACACCAGGAGGTCCGCACACCCGCGCTGCTGGCGGAAGTAGCGGTCCCTGCCAAATCGGATCCCGCCGGCGCCGTGGATGATCGTCCCTGTGTTGCGGACCCGGTAGTGAAGGATCCCACGGAGTTCGAGCCAGGCCATAACCTGGTGAGTTAGCTGTTGCTCGGGCTTCATAGGAGCGCCTGCTGAAGTCCGTCAGGAATAGGCGCGAGGCTCTGGAGGTTTGCGCGAGGCTGGCCTTTTGCAGTCTTTTTGGACCTATACGCGCCAGCGCACCTACGTGAGCAGTA
>Ga0268298_10001408_pt1 | contig 28449 bp, 22 predicted proteins | sample WWTPWeurt_MetaG_FD_194462 | JGI IMG/M metagenome (GOLD analysis project Ga0268298, IMG submission 194462) | Activated sludge microbial communities from WWTP in Nijmegen, Gelderland, Netherland - WWTP Weurt | ecosystem: Engineered > WWTP > Aerobic digester > Activated sludge | place... | reverse complement strand
GGTGGATTTCAGGTTGGCGATCGTGGCGACCAGGGCTCTGGCGTCGGCCGAGCGGATTTGCGCGGCGCTTTCTGACATCTTGCCAGCCTGGGCACAGGCGTTGCGGGACCGCGCCTTGCCCGGTTGGTTGTGCCAGATCGGGGCGAGGAGTGCATGGAAGGCATCGATGTCCGGCGCGAAATGCGGATGCATGTGCCCATGCTCTTCGGCAGCGGCAGCGCCGACCCAGAGCGCCGTCGTCACGGCGAGAAGTATCGTTGTGAATGGCTTGGTCATGCTTCCCTCGACATGGTGAGTCCCCGAAGGCCGGGGCGCTGGAGGCGGCATTGTAGAGGCTCCGGGGTCTCGGGGGGCGGAACGGCACGGTATTCGCCCGGGGAAAGCTGGACAATAGCGGCCAACTCGTTTTGAACGCCGGGGTACCCCTATGGAAATTAAGGTTAATTTTCTCGACAAGCTGCGTCTTGAGGCCAAGTTCGATGACTTCACGGTCATCGCCGACCAGCCTATCCGCTACAAGGGCGATGGCTCGGCGCCGGGGCCGTTCGATTACTTCCTGGCGTCGTCGGCCCTGTGCGCGGCTTACTTCGTGAAGTTGTATTGCAACACGCGCAACATTCCGACCGAAAACATCCGCCTGTCGCACAACAACATTGTCGATCCCGACAACCGCTACCGGCAGATTTTCAAGATCCAGGTCGAGTTGCCGGCGGATATTTCCGAAAGGGACCGGCAGGGCATTCTGCGTTCCATAGACCGGTGTACGGTCAAAAAGGTGGTGCAGACCGGGCCCGCGTTCGTGATCGAGGAAGTCGACAACCTGGATGCCGACGCTCAGGCCCTGCTGGCGCTGAACCCGGATTCGGAAGCCCGCACCTACATTGCAGGCAAGGATCTGCCTTTGGAGCAAACCATCGCCAACATGTCGGGGGTCTTGGCGGGCCTGGGCATGAAGATCGAGATCGCTTCGTGGCGCAATCTGGTGCCCAATGTGTGGTCGCTGCATATCCGCGATGCGCACTCGCCGATGTGCTTCACCAACGGCAAGGGGGCGACCAAGGAAAGCGCCTTGGCCTCGGCGCTGGGCGAATTCATCGAGCGGGCGAGTTGCAATCACTTCTACAACGACCAGTACTGGGGGGAAGACATCGGCAACGCGGCCTTCGTGCATTACCCGGATGAACGCTGGTTCAAGCCCGGCCGCAAGGACGCGCTGCCGAAGGGGCTGCTCGACGACTACAGCCTGGCAATCTACAACCCCGATGGGGAGTTGCGCGCTTCGCACCTCTACGACACCAATTCCGGCAACGTACAGCGCGGCATCTGCACGCTGCCCTATGTCCGCCAGTCGGACGGCGAGGTGGTGTATTTCCCGACCAACCTGATCGACAACCTGTTCCTCAGTAACGGCATGAGCGCCGGCAATACGCTGGCCGAAGCGCAGGTGCAATGCCTGTCGGAAATTTTCGAGCGGGCGGTCAAGCGCGAAATCCTGGAAGGTGAAGTCGCCTTGCCCGATGTGCCGCACGAGGTGCTGTCCAAGTACCCCGGCATCCTGGCCGGCATCGAGGAACTGGAAAAACAGGGCTTCCCGGTGCTAGTCAAGGATGCGTCATTGGGCGGCGAGTTCCCGGTGATGTGCGTGACCCTGATGAACCCGCGGACCGGCGGCGTGTTTGCCTCCTTCGGCGCGCACCCCAGTTTGGAGGTGGCGCTGGAGCGCAGCCTCACCGAGTTGCTGCAGGGGCGCAGCTTTGAAGGCCTGAACGATCTGCCTCGGCCGACCTTCGAAAGCAACGCGGTCACCGAACCGAACAACTTCGTCGAACACTTCATCGACTCCAGCGGCGTGGTGTCGTGGCGTTTTTTCAGCGCCAAGGCCGATTACGAGTTTGTCGAGTGGGATTTCTCCGGCCACGGCGAAGAGTCCAATGCCGAGGAAGCCGCCGCCTTGTTCGGCATTCTCGAAGCCCTGGGCAAAGAGGCGTACATGGCGGTCTACGACCAGCTCGGCGCAACGGCCTGCCGCATCTTGGTGCCGGGTTATTCGGAAATCTATCCGATCGAGGATTTGATCTGGGACAACACCAACAAAGCGCTGGCCTTCCGCGAAGACATCCTGAACCTGCACCGCCTAGACGACGCCGGCCTGGAGGGGCTGCTCGAACGTCTGGAAGACAGCGAGCTCGACGATTACACCGACATCATCACCTTGATCGGCATCGAGTTCGACGAAAACACCGACTGGGGGCAGTTGACCATCCTGGAATTGAAACTGCTGATCAACCTCGCCTTGCAGCAGTTCGAAGCGGCGAAGGAACAGGTCGAAACTTACCTGCAATACAACGAAAACACGGTCGAGCGCGGCTTGTTCTACCAAGCCTTGAACGTGGTGCTGGAAGTTCTGCTGGACGACGAACTGGACTTGGCCGATTACGAGGCCAATTTCCGCCGGATGTTTGGCAACCCGCGGATGGATGCGGCGCTGGGCTCGGTGGACGGCAGCGTGCGCTTCTTCGGCCTGACGCCGACGAGCATGAAACTGGAAGGGCTCGACCGGCACCAGCGCCTGATCGACAGCTACCAAAAACTGCACAGGGCGCGGGCCAAGGTGGCGGCTTGATCCCGTTAGGATGTGAAGCAACTACCAGCGCGCCGGGGGGCTCACAACGCGCTGCGGTACCCGTTCCGTGCAAGGCAAACGTCCGCCGCTGGCTGCTGAGCTGGCGGAATCGACACTGGCCCTTTATCGCGCTTTATCACGAACCGGGCCTCTCTCGCCGGCCTTGATGTTTTGTATGTTTTGTCTAAAATAATCAAAACAGTCATTTCCTCAAGGAGTGCTACATGCGCACCATGACCGCTAGCGAAGCCAAACAGGGCTTCGCTAGCCTGATCGACACCGCCAGCCGGGAGCCGGTGGTCATCCAACGTCAGAAACGCGATGTCGCCGTGGTGCTCTCCATGGCCGAATACGAGCGCCTGACCCGGCTCAATATCGCCGAATTCCAGCGCTTCTGCGACCGCATCGGCAGCCGGGCCGAAGCCGCCGGGTTGGACGAAAGCAAACTGGCCGAGTTGCTCGTCGCGGACGACTGAGGGCTGGTCATGCGCACGGCGGAAACCCGCCTGGTGCTGGACACCAACACCCTGATCAGCCGCATGTTGGTGCCCGGCGGCACGGCCGCACGCGCTGTGGACAAGGCAGTCACCGCGGGGGTGTTGCTGGCCTCCGAAGAGACCTTGACCGAACTGGCCGACGTCCTGGCCCGCCCCAAGTTCGACCGCTACGTGTCGCTCGAAGATCGGCGGCAATTCCTCACCCTGCTCGGTGGCATCGTTCGCGTGATCCCCATTCAGCACCGCATCCAGGCCTGCCGCGACCCCAAGGACGACAGGCTGCTGCACGTCGCCCTCAATGGCGAGGCGCAATTCCTGATCACCGGCGACCAGGATCTGTTGGTCCTTGCCAGCAGCTTTCGACACAGCCACGGCGTGCACATCCTCTCGCCGGCCGACTACCTCGTGTTGCGCTGAAATCACTGTGCCTGGAGGTCGGCTGTCGGCCGATTCTGTTGCGGTTTCTATGAACCTCACCGTTCTTGGATAATTGAACCTGCCCCCTAGATTGCCCCTATGCCCCTAAATTTGGGTAGGGGATGTCGACGCCGGTCAATCGGGTGCCGTATGCGGTGGTGAAGCTGTTGGAGAGTCGGTAGGGGCGGGGTTAAGCCTTGATAACCGGACTCCAAGCTCATACTGTCATTGTCATAAATAGAATTGACGTCTTATTCGGTCAGCTCATATGATTGCCAATAGGGTGGTGGCTTTATGCCAGAACATGCGTTAAGGATAGACCCCCATGGGCTCGCTACTCATCTTTATCGGGATTTGTGTTGCATTTGGCGCAATTCCCGCGCTAATCACTTATTTCGTCAAACGCGCTACCGAATCCGATGAACTTCTATTTACGTCGTCCCCATCGGCATCTGCACCGCCAATAGAACTGCCATCGTCACAAGAACCAGAGAAGGTGCCTGCTCATTACACTTCGAGTGAACGGCCAATATATCTCGGCATGTTAGTTGTCGGGCTGATCATGGTGTTCTCTGGGCTACTGCTCATCGTTTTACATCTCATGGATGTTTTGGGCCATCTCATATGCATAGCTGGCGAATTTATCGTGTTGATTGCAAGTGCTTTCACGTGGTCCTTTAGCTGCAAGTCAACACCGGAATCCAACCTTGGGCTGTCGCTATTCCTTGTCGGACTTGCGATTTCGCTATTCGCTGCCATTCGATTCCATATGCTAGAAAATAAGTCCTAAAGCTGTTCCCTGGAACAGTTTTTTGGGGCGCAAGCACGCATTCGACCAGCCGTAACTCAAACTCCCCGCAGCACGTAACCTCTACTCCCACTTACGCCGCACCCTGAATCGCCCCGGGAATCGCGGAGGCCAGTTGATTTGAGTCAGGCAGTGACGGCCTGCTCGGTGTGCGCCCGCTTGGCCTCCTCCAGCAAATAGCGCTGGTAGTCCTCCAGATCCCCGTCGAAGGGGGCGATGCCGCCGCGGGAGACCAGCCAGAATTCGTCGCACACCGCCCGCAGCAGGGCGCGGTCGTGGCTGACCAGCATGACGGTGCCTTCGAATTCGTTGAGGGCGACGCCCAGGGCCTCGCGGGTGGCGAGGTCGAGGTGGTTGGTGGGTTCGTCGAGGAGCAGCAGGTTGGGGCGCTGCCAGACCAGCATGCACAGCACCAGGCGGGCCTTTTCGCCGCCGCTCATGGTGCCGACGGCCTGCTTGACCATGTCGCCGCTGAAATTGAAGGTGCCGAGGAAGGTGCGCAAGTCCTGCTCGCGGCCCGCCACCTTGCCGCTGCGGCCGGCGGCGATGGTTTCCTTGGCCAGGCGGATCATGTGCTCTAGCGGCGTGTCCTGGGGCCGCAGGACGTCGAGTTCCTGCTGGGCGAAGTAGCCGATGTTGAGGCCCTTGCCCTCGGTGACATCACCGCTGATGGGCTGCAATGCCCGGGCGATGGTCTTGACCAGGGTCGACTTGCCCTGGCCGTTGGCGCCCAGGATGCCGATACGCTGGCCGGCCATGACCGAGCGGTTGATGCCGCGGACGATCACCGTCGGCGGCGTGCCGGCGGGGGATTCCTCCGGCGGCGGGTAGCCGATGACGGTATCGACCATCGACAGCATGGGGTTGGGCAGGTTGAGGGGTTCCTGGAATTCGAAGCTGAATTCGGCGTCGGCCAGTACCGGGGCGATCTTCTCCATGCGTTCCAGGGCCTTGACCCGGCTCTGGGCCTGCTTGGCCTTGCTGGCCTTGGCCTTGAAGCGGTTGATGAAGGACTGCAGGTGGGCGATCTTGTCGGCCTGGCGAGCCATGGCCGCTTGCTGCAGCGCCATCTGCTCGGCGCGCATGTCCTCGAACTTGCTGTAGTTGCCGCCGTAGCGCAGCAGCTTGGCGTTGTCGATGTGCAGGGTGACCTGGGTGATGGAATCGAGGAATTCCCGGTCGTGGCTGATGACGATGAGGGTGCCGGCGTAGCGCTTGAGCCAGGCTTCGAGCCAGACCAGGGCGTCGAGGTCGAGGTGGTTGGTGGGCTCGTCGAGGAGTAAGAGGTCGGAGGGGCACATCAGGGCCCGGGCCAGCTGCAGGCGCATGCGCCAGCCGCCGGAGAAGCTGTCCACCGGCTGGTAGAGCTCGCCCACCTTGAAGCCGAGGCCGAGGATGAGGGCCTGGGCGCGGGCTTCGGCATCGTGGGCGCCGGCATCGTGCAGGGCGATATAGGCTTCTGCCATGCGCATGCCGTCTTCGCTGGCCTCGGCGGCATCCACCTCCCGCTGGGCTGCCATCAGGGCGGTGTCGCCCTCGATGACGAAGTCGGTGGCGCTCTGCTCGGTCTCGGGCATGTCCTGGGCCACCTGGGCGCGGCGCCAGTGGGCAGGGATGGTGTAGTCACCGCCGTCCTCGTGCAGGCTGCCGTTGAAGAGGGCGAAGAGGGTCGATTTGCCGGCGCCGTTGCGGCCCACCAGGCCGACCTTCTCGCCAGGGTTGAGGGTGATGCAGGCCTTGTCGAGGAGGACCTTGGCGCCGCGGCGCAGGGTGACGTTCTTGAGGGTGATCATGGGGCGAATCGGCGGGTGGCGCGGAGGATGCCTAGCGCGGGCGAGGGGTAGGGGTCATGCCCATTCGCTTGCAAATCGAGACGCGAAGACGAGCCGAAGACAGTGCTGTAGCACGGCAAGGCGAAGTCGACAAAGTATCGGTTTGCAAGCGAATGGGCATCAGTCCTTGCGGCGGCGGGCCGGCAGGGGCTTGCGCTGGCGCTGGCCGGGGCGCTGCTTGTCGCCCTCCGGCTTGGGCCTGGGTACTAGCAGGTTCTTGGCGCCGCCCTGGGCGGCGGCCCGGTGGGCTTCGATGGCGGCGGCCACTTGCTCCACGGCGAGGAGGACGGGGGGGTGGTCGCCCTTGGCGGGGTGGGCCGACAGCTGTTGGCGGATGCCGAACAGGCATTCCGCCGCCTCCGCCTTGCGGGGCTGGTCGGCGACCATCTGCTGGGCCGGCGGGGTCAGGGCCAGGCCGCCGTCGCGCTCCACCAGCAGGCCGTGGCGGGCCAGGCGTTCGACGGATTCCACGATCTTGGTGGCGGGCGGGATCGCGGCCTGGAGGAGATCGGCGGCGGCGACGATCTCCGTCAATTCGGCCGGCCGCCGCTTGGAGGCGAGGGCGGTGGCCAGCAGGAGGAGGGCGTCAATGTCGTTCACGGGGTGCATCGGGGGGCCTTGGGTGCGATGGAAGGGCGCGTCCGATGCATGGCCGGGCAGTGTCGGCCATGGTCAGCGGACCGAGCGCAAGGGCGAGAGTTTACTGGTTTGCGGCCGGTGGCGGCGGCAAACTTTGTCGGGCAAGGTGGGAAGGGGGTCTTGGCCGCGGCGGGCGAAACCCCAGGGTCGCGGTACTGCGGCAGAATTGCCCGCATTACGCGCCGGATTTTAGCTTCGGCCGGGGCGTTGTCCCTTAACTTCGCGTCGCGAAGTTAGCTTGCGCTGAGCACCGGATGTCACGCCTTGAGATGTAAACCACACTCCTTGGATTCCGGTGCTTCCCACCACCAGCGACCGGAACGGATGTCCTCGCCCGGCGTCACCGCCCGGGTGCACGGCGCGCAGCCGATACTGGGGTAGAACTTGTCGTGGAGGGCGTTGTAGGGTACCCCATTCTGCTTGATGTAGGCCCAGACTTCCTTTTCGCTCCAGTCGGCGAGGGGATTGAATTTCTCCAGGCCATTGCCTTCGTCGTATTCCTGCACCGGCAGGCCGACGCGGGTGGCGGCCTGTTGGGCCCGGAGGCCGGTGATCCAGGCCTTCTTGCCGGCCAGGGCGCGGCGCAGAGGCTCCACCTTGCGCACGTAGCAGCAGCCCTTGCGCAACTCGATGGAATCGTAGAAGGCGTTGATGCCGTTGGCGCGCACGAAATTCTCGACACCCTCGCTCTGGGGGAAGAACACCTTGAGCTTGAGGTCGTAGTGCTTCTGCACCTGGGCCATGAGGTCGTAGGTTTCCAGGGGCAGGCGGCCGGTATCCAGGCTGAAGATCTCGATGGGCAGGCCCGACTTGACGATGAGGTCGGTGAGCACCATGTCCTCGGCGCCCAGGCTATTGGCGAAGGCAGCAGGGGACCATTCGCCGGCGATGCGGGTCAGGGTGGCCTGGGCGGATGCGGTCTTGGCGGCGACGCTGGCGGTCAACTCTGGAGTGAGCTTGAGGAGGTTCGGCGACATGGGTTTCAGGCGGCGCGGCGGCGGAAAGCCGGTAGCGGCTGGTCGGTGGAGCCCTGGTAGCGCTCGCTGAAGGTAGTGAACCCGGCGGCCAGGGCGTGTTCTGCGCTCTTGTCGTCACGCAGGGCGAAGGCGTCGAAGCCGACGCGGGCCATGAAGTAGAGTTGATCGTGGAGCACTTCGCCGACGGCCCGCACTTCGCCGGGGTAGGCATAGCGCTGGCGCAGCAGGGCGGCGGTGGAATAGCCGCGGCCATTGACGAACTTGGGGAAATTCACGGCAATCACGGCGAAGTGGGCGAGGTCGGCGGCGACTTCTTCCACCCGGTCGTCGTCCTGCAGGAAGAGGCCGACGGGTTCGCCGCGGGCGAGGATCTCGTCCTTGCGGGCATTCCAGACGGGCAGGGGGAAGAGCACGGGGCCGGCGGGCAGGGCCACGGCTTCAGCGGTTTCGCCTTCGCTCAGGGCCAGGGTGGTCCAGCCGTCGTCCATGACGGCGCCGTTCTTGATCAGGCGGGCCATTTACGCCACCTTCCTTTCGTTTGCCTTGGCCTTGCCGTGGGCGCGGCCTTCATAGACGCGGTTCTTGAAAGGGTCGACGCCGATGCGGTCATAGGTATCCAGGAAGCACTCGTCGGCGTGGCGGTTTTCCACATAGACCTGGATGATCTTGCTGATCACGTCGGGCATTTCCTCGGCCGAGAAGGAAGGGCCGATGACCTTGCCCAGCTTGGCATCGTTGCCCTGGCGGCCGCCGAGAGTCACCTGGTAGAACTCCGAGTCGTTCTTATCCACGCCCAGGACGCCGATGTTGCCCACGTGGTGGTGACCGCAGGCGTTCATGCAGCCCGAGATGTTGAGTTCTATCTCGCCCAGGTCGAAGACATAGTCCAGGTCGTCGAAGCGGGCCTGGATGGCCTTGGCGATGGGGGTGGACTTGGCGTTGGCCAGGTCGCAGAGGTCGCCGCCCGGGCAGCAGATGATGTCGGTGAGGAGCCCGATGTTGGGCGTCACCAGGCCCTGTTCCCGGGCCGCTTGCCAGACTGCGTAGAGGTCCGACTTCCTGACGTCGCCCAGAACCACGTTCTGTTCGTGGGAGACGCGGGCCTCGCCGAAGCTGTAGCGGTCGGCCAGGTCGGCGATGGTGTCCATCTGATCGGCGGTGATATCGCCGGGATTCTGGCCATGCTTCTTGAGCGACAGGGTGACGGCGGCGTAGCCGGCCACCCGGTGGGGATGGACGCAGCGCTCGACCCAGCGGGCGAAAGCCTGGTTTTCGTGCTTGTGCTGTTCCAGACCGAGGTCGTCGGCGGGCAGGGTGTCGTAGGCGGGGGGTACGAAGTGAGCGGCGATGCGGTCGAATTCGGCCTGGGTGAGAGTGTCCGGGCCATCTTTCCTGAATGCCCATTCCTCATCTACCTGGCGGCGGAATTCCTCGATGCCAAGCGCCTGCACCAGAATCTTGATGCGGGCCTTGAAGGGGTTGTCGCGGCGGCCGAAGCGGTTGTAGACGCGCAGAATGCACTCGCAATAGCTGAGGATGTGCTGCCAGGGCAGGAATTCCCGCACGACTTCGCCGCGGATGGGGGTACGGCCCAGTCCGCCACCCGCGATGACGCGAAAGCCGACCTCGCCATCCTTTTTCTGCAGATGGAGGCCGATATCGTGGAACCAGGTCAGGGCGCGATCCTGTTCGCTGCCGGAAATGGCGATCTTGAACTTGCGCGGGAGGTAGGCGAATTCCGGGTGGAAAGTGCTCCACTGGCGGATGATTTCCGCGTAGGGGCGCGGATCGATGATCTCGTCGGCAGCCACGCCAGCGAACTGGTCGGTGCTGATATTGCGGATATCGTTGCCGGAGGTCTGGATGGCGTGCATCTCGACATCGGCCAGATGGGCGAGGATGTCCGGGCAATCCTCGATCTTCGGCCAATTGAACTGCATGTTGTGGCGGGTCGTGAAGTGGCCGTAGCCCTTGTCGTAGGTGCGGGCGATGAAGGCCAGCTTGCGCAATTGGGCACTGGAGAGCATGCCGTAGGGAACCGCGATGCGGAACATGGGCGCATGGCGCTGGACGTAGAGCCCGTTCTGCAAGCGCAGGGGGCGGAATTCGTCATTGGTCAGCTCGCCGGACTTCCAGCGGCGCACTTGGTCCCGGAACTGGGCGACGCGCTCTTGCAGGAACTGGCGGTCGATATCGTCGTATTGGTACATGGAAACTCCGTTGGGGAACGGTCAGGCGAAAACCAGCTTGCCACCGATGAGAATGAGCATGGAGGCCAGCAATTTGCGAAGAATATGCTCGGGAACCTTGGCCGAAACGTGGGTACCGATCCAGATTCCGGGCAGAGAGCCGATCAGGAGGCTGCCGAGCAGTGCCCAATCGACACCGCCCAGCATCCAGTGACCGAGGCCGGCCACCAAAGTGAGGGGTACGGCGTGGGCCACATCCGATCCGACAATGCGTACCGGAGAAAGTTTGGGATAGAGGAAATAGAGGGCGGCGACGCCCAGGGCGCCGGCCCCGACTGAGGAAACGGTGACCAGCACGCCGAGAATGGCGCCCACCAGGACGGTGACGCCTCCCATACAGCACTTGCGGAAGGCCGATTCCTCGTGGCTTGCGGCGTAATCCCTGAGACGGCGTCCGAAGAGGATGGCGCAGGCGGTGAGCAGCAGGGCGAAGCCCAGGCCGTTGGATACGATGGCGCCGATGGCATTGGTGCCTTGAGGCAAGTTGGACAGGACCCAGATGGTGATGGCGGCGGCAGGAATGCTGCCTAACGCGAGCCGACCGGTGATCGCCCATTCCACATGGCCCTTGCTTCCGTGGGCAATGGTCCCACCGGATTTGGTAACGGCGGCGTAGAGGAGATCGGTCCCCACGGCCGTTGCAGGGTGGACGCCGAACAGCAGCACCAGCAGGGGGGTCATCAGAGAGCCGCCGCCAACGCCGGTGAGTCCGACGATGACGCCGACTGCAAAACCGGAAAGGGAGTAGAGAATGTCCATGGGGTGCCGCAAAAGGGATCGTTTCGCATCCTAGCAGCGGGGCATTTGAAATAAAAAGAATATTGGGTTAGATTGAAATAGCTATTAGTTATTAAGCTGCGCTTGCTCGTCGCCGCGTCGGGCATTGCAGTCTTTGCGGCGTTCCGGCCCCATTCTCCCGATTCCCGTCTTGCCATGAAACTCCAACAGTTGCGTTACCTCGTGGAGATCCAGCGGCGGGGCCTCAATGTTTCCGAGGCCGCCCAAGCGCTGTATACCTCCCAGCCCGGCATCTCCAAACAGGTCCGCCTGCTGGAGGATGAATTGGGCATCGTCATCTTCGAGCGCAGCGGAAAACGCTTTGTCGGCGTGACCGAGCCGGGAAGGGCGGTACTGACCATCGCCGAGCGGATTCTTCAGGAAGCGGAAAATCTGCGGCGGGTCGGCGCGGATTTTGCGGGAGGGGATAGCGGGCGCCTGGTCCTCGCGGCAACCCATACCCAAGCCCGTTATGCCTTGCCGGTAGCGGTCAGGGACTTCGTGGCCCAGCATCCCCGGGTAAAGCTGGAACTGCATCAGGGCAGTCCGACCCAGATCGCCGAATGGGTGGTGGGCGGGGACGCCGACCTGGGTATCGCCACCGAAGCGCTCGACCAGTATGGCCAACTCGTGACCCTGCCAGTCCGCCAGTGGAGCCACTGCGTCATTGCTCCCGAAGGCCATGCGGTGCTCCGCCAGCCCCTCTCGCTGTCCAACCTTGCCAACTGGCCACTCATTACCTATGACACGGCATTCACCGGTCGCTCCCGCATCAATCGGGCTTTCGAACGCCAGGGGCTGACGCCCAACATCGCCCTGACCGCCCTCGACGCCGACGTGATCAAGACTTACGTCAGCCTGGGGCTGGGACTGGGCATCATCTCGGCCCTGGCTTTCGATCCCGCCCGGGATGCGGGACTGGTGGCCCTCGATGCGGCCCATCTGTTCGAGTCCAATACCACGCGACTGGCGCTGCGCCGGGGAAGTTACTTGCGGCAGGTTGATTACGACTTCATCGCCCTATTCGCGCCGCACCTCACGGCAAAAGTGGTTGATCGGGCCTTGCAGGGTGGCGGCGCCGAGTATCAGCTTTGAATCCGCTAACCGAGATTGATCGCCGCGCCCCGAACGATTTGTGTTGGCCGGGTCTTCTGTTAGAATGCGCGCCTTCCCGGAGAGGTGGATGAGCGGTTTAAGTCGCACGCCTGGAAAGCGTGTGTAGGTTAATAGCCTACCGCGGGTTCGAATCCCGCCCTCTCCGCCAGGACATCAGTAAAAAAGCGCCTTTCGGGGCGTTTTTTTATTGCACCCATCAAAGAACCCATCAAAGAAAAAGCGCTTGAGTTCTGCGGCTATCATTCAAAAGGTCAGGACGAAAAGAAGCGGAGGGTTGTCCTTCGGCTTAGATGTTGATAACAGACACTGCGGTTGAATACGTAGCCGCCATCCGCGTAGTAATAGTCAGTGATGAAAAGATCACTGGAGAAGCGGCTGTACTCAAGGATGCACCGCACGGTATCAGGCATCTCTGTCAGCATCCCGGTGTATTGACCCAGCAGAACCTGCTCAACTTATTCCGCTAAAAGCATACGCCTCGGCAGGGGTTTTCATGCCAGGCGCCTGATGTGGGCGCTTCTGATTGTAGAAATTAATCCAGTCACCAATGACCCGGCTAGCATGCTGAAGGGTCTCGAAGCGATGGCGATAGACGCACTATTCTTTCAAAGTCCGGATCAGTCTTTCAACGAGTCCATTCTGCTGCGGTGTGTAACACTTGAGCAGGTTTTTACTGGGTCAATACACCGGTATCCTCGATTAACTGCTCGGCAGGTAGCGAATTTAGAGGTATTGCAATGGGGCGGGGCTACTACGGTCACCGGCAAGGAAGAGAAAGAATTACTTCCTCTCCAAAGCCCCCTCCAAGGGGGAAACGAGCATAGCACCCCGGGTGTGTTTCCCCCATGTCGTAGATAGATCTCCAATCCAACGGCTTCTATGCCTGCTATGACTGATACTTCAGTCAGCACACCGAAGCGCAAGTGTTTGGCTCATGAATATTGATCAGAAATGGTGTGTGGATTGCCCCGTTGCAGTTGTTGACCATAGGAACCCGACTAATCTGCAACTTGGTGCTTACCCCTCATTCGGGGTGGAAGCTTGTTTTTGTCGTTCGACGCCACGCTTGTATGCGCCACGGGCCCACATGAATGCGAGTCCCCAGATCACAGTACTGCCGAGTACGGGGAGACTAAGTGTATGGTTATTGCTCGCAGCGGAAGTCGCGAGATTTACTATTCCGATTAATGCAAAAAACGCAAACAAAATCATCGTGCATTTCGCAAGAAACAACCCCACTTTGTTAGTTCCGGTCTTTAAGGCGTGAACCGTTGTGCTCTTGAGTTCCTGAATAGCCTCTTCGTTCAATTTTCGCCGCCGCGCTATAGCCAGCATCTCCAGTCGCTTACGCTCGTTTTCCTTCTTGACCGACGCGGCTTGTGCTTCCGCTGCCACCCGAGCCTCAGCAGTCGCCGCTGCTTTCCGAAGTGCTGCCAACATTAGCTCAGCCTCATCCTTGAGAGCCTGCACACGAAGTTTGATATAGAGCGCCTGCGCTTTGGTCTGATCCATTTCAGCGTCAGCAAGCGCCTTCGCCCACAACCCATCGCGTCGAAGGCCGGCCTCCATCTCCCGTAACGCTTCTGCATATAGCGCTTCTTCGTTCAGGCGGTAGGCTGCACCTTGTGCTTTGATGTCGTCAAATAGTCCCATTGTGTCACTCACTCCTTCCATGCCTATACGTTTAGACTGAATCGCCCCGGCTTTCCTAGACACTTTCGAGCCGATTGAAATACTGCTGTTCGAACTGTACCGGAGAAAGCCCTTCTGCATTCAGACTGTGGGTTATGATAAAAGAGTTTTCTGCTTGGCCGACCGATTGATTTGTTGGCCTCGCCATCGGACGTGGGAACGTCTTTGCTACCAAATGTTATTGAGTTTTTGAAATGAAAGACTATTACGGCACCCTGGGGGTAACGCCCCAAGCGGAAGATGTAGTGATCAAGGCGGCGTATCGCGCCTTGGCGCAGCGATATCACCCGGATCGTTTTTCTGGATCGGCAGACGAAGCAACTCGGAAAATGGCCGACATTAATGAGGCCTACGCGGTGCTCTCTGACTCGATCAAGAAGAAGGCCTATGACGAGGAGTACCAGCAGTTTGGCGGTGGTGCTGCCGACTTTGATGCTGGAGATGCGGCTGCGGACGAGGGGGTAAAGCAGGTCTATCAGGACTGGGAGGTGGCGCTTGAGTACTACCCAGATTTGGCCAATCTGGAAGCTTCGCTGGCGAAAACATCGAAGAGCTTAGCGTTTACGTTCCGCCTATACATCATTGTGGAGAAGGCTTACAAACAACGAAAAGAGATTGCTGAGGCGTTGCACGATGCTTATCTTATTAATTATTTTGGAAGTAATCCTTCGATTTTGCCTTTTTGCAAAGGTTTTGATTCAGCTAGGCAAGAAGGATGCGGCAAAGGCTTTAAATCAGGCGGTGCGTGTATTGGGGGATGGTTTGGGCTCGGAACTGGTTATTTCTAAAATAAGAAGGAGTCACGGGCTTCTGTGACTTGATTTTCGTAAGCGTTATTAAGGTTTTCTCTCAAAGAATTAATTTTTAATGCGGCTGTTCTTGCTTTCCCTGATCAATGAACTTTGAGCGTAATACGCGAGGTGATGGTTATGACAATGATCGCTTTCTTGGTTTATACCGCGTGTGTTTTTCAGGCTGGCAGAGCAGAAGCAGGGGGGCGTAACTCAGGTTGGTTTTGGGGGGGCGCTTTCGTTGCTGCGATCGTAATGCTCTCGGCCCGGACATAGATTTTAAATGTAATTTTTTTCAACTTTATAACTGCTTTTTATATACTTTGATGGCTGTAGTGCTTATTCTCGAATTGGAAATTTCGTAATACCTGTAATTTTCAACTAGGAATGGTCTGAACAAGCGCCGTCACGACAATTCCGGTGCGGGAAAATCATTGGTTTTCACTTGCGCTATCTCGTAAATCCGTACTTGTTTAGACAATCCCTAGGTACGGGGAGCCAGTACCGCCGATAGGATGATTTGCTGCTCCACCGACGGTGCCGCGTCCAGCCAAGTTTGATCAGTACTTCACCGAGAAAGCGCCCAGCAATACCGGTGCCTTGCTCAATCTCTCGCATGCTGTAGGGTCTGAAGCGGGATACCTCTGGTTGGTTGGAAAACCAACTGGTGACCCTTGCTTCGAGTGATGAAGTGGTAGGTGCTTTTGCAGCTGCCACTTCTTGTCTAAGGCTGTTCAAATATGCGCTCATACATCACCCATGATGGTGGTTAGGGGGGGCTTGATTTTCGCCACAGCTCCCATACACAGTTGGCCATCTTGACCAACATCATCAAAACCCTTGTGAATACTAGTAGTACGGAAGATGGTCAATTGGCCATCTTCATGGCCATCTTCAGTTATTTGGCCATCTTCGAATCTGATTGATGTTGGCCAAGATGGCCATGAAGATAGCCAAAGCTTGACCAAGTCGGAACCCTTTACTGGAGCGGGTTTCGGTGATGTTGGCCAACTTGACCAAAGGTAACGTCTGGTCACGGGGTGCCCCCCGCAACAGGCGTGGGGACTTCCCATTGCCATGGGCCTGCACCGTTCTTCGACGCCTTGGCCCCAAGCGCACCCTTGGCACGGCTGAGGGTCTTATCGCTGATACCGTCCTGTTTGGCTTCCCTGTAAAGTTGCTTGGAAGGAACCGGCCCGCTGGATAGCTTGGCGTTCAGCCACTCAATTGCCTCGGCCAAGCGCGATGCCTCACCAGGGGCGGATTGTTCAAGTAGGCTGTCAAGGTCTGCGCCGGAGATAACATTTGAATCCCAGACGACATGTGATGCACCATTTTGTGTTGGCTGGATACTATAGCCAAGCCCAAGTGCATCTGGGCCGAGGTTCGCTTTAATGGGCAAGAACAAGCGATGTAGGCCGGTTTGATCACGGTCATCCTTTGTAATGGCGTAGGCAGCGCGTGCGACGGCAACAAAGCCCATACTGCCCATGGTCTTGCTGATCGCCGGGCCGTTCCCCTTGTTGAGATGAGTTACCAGTAGGATCGAGACACGGTGCTCTTGCGCAAGGCTGGCCAGCGGGTCTAGGACGGCTCGGACCTCTGCATTTTTATGGCTATCAGTCTTCCCCATATAGGCGCTGACCGGGTCAATTATGATCAGACGGGTTTCAGGGCAATTTTTCAAATGCGCACGGATTTTTTCGAGGTCATCCTGCAAAGACAGAGCGCGCTGTTTCTGTTTGCCACTATCCTGAACACGCACGGAGCGAATCAACGCTATGTTGCTGAGGTTGGCACCTGCTGCAACTAACCTAGGAACTATTGTGTCGGCCGGATCATCCTCGCAACATACAAGCAATACTTTGCCTTGAATGTTCGCTTCCCCGGTCGGCCATACACTGCCAGTCGAAATTCGCGCGGCTATATCCAGTGTCACTTGGCTCTTCCCAAGCCCCGGATTGCCGGCGATGATTGAAATTTTTCCGTGCGGCAAAAATCCAGGCCAAAGCCATTCAAGTGGCACCGGGATGACTTGATTCAGGGGGATGATTTCCAGAAGTGAGGCAGAGATCACAAGCTTCTGGGAGGTTGGTGTCTTTGCAGCTTGTGCGACTTGGTAGGGCCACCCTTGTGCTTGAGCTGCAGCGTAAATCGAGCCAAGCGTAGCGGGATTAGCCGGTGTGCTTTCGCTCATGAAGCGATCCCAGAGGTCGTCGTACGCACTATCGCCACACCATTTCTTAGCGGTCATGCGTGGCCTCCGTATAGAGGTCGCCACGGCTCCATTGGCGCCCCAACTCCTTGAGCTGATCATGAAGTTCAGGATGCTGTTTTGCAGCAAGGACGAGCGGTGCGATTCGATGCAGTTTCCATGTTGGCTCTTCGCAATCTGGATCGAGTACCGATAGGGCAGACTGAAGCTTATCGATATCGGGGGGGCCGTACTCCGCGCCAGTATTCCCATCAGCAGGATAGACCAGCGACGGAATTCGACTCATCAGTTTGCAATTGACATCATATTTTTCCAGAGCGCTATCGATTGCGCCAGCGAACTCAGCAAATGAAATCAGGGCACCGGTATACTTAATTTTGACCGGACGGGGCGTACCGTATTTCGGTTTGTAGTTGTGCGTGCCGGGGGGGCGAAGGACGCTGGCGATATCGTTGGTTCTGCTTTTATCGGCGAGAAAACCATGGGTATCACACAGTTTCTTCAGTTTATCGGCTACTGGATTCCATTTTTCAGGTGGAATTTCCTCCGTGAGCGCAAAGTAAACGTGAATTCCACCGCCAGAGTCGACTACATGGCTAGGCAAGATTAGGCTATTGACCTCCAGGAAGGCGGATAATGCTTCAGAAGCCTGCTTTTTCGTCGCATATCCATCTCCAGCTGTGGCTTTGTCTTCGCCACAGTCGAGGTCTAGCCAGAAGGATTTGACAGCTCTTACATGCTCCCCTTGCCGGCCAGGCGATTTTCCACTTTTAGATTTGTGGGGGTTATAGCGCGCCAATGCAAAGTACGTGTCTTGGCTATCATTGTCGAAGTTGGTTAGGATGACTGCTAGTCTGGCATGCGTCTCAGCGTATTGGTGCGTCATTACCTTGACGTCCCTGCCACTCAGTTGTTTGAGCGTGCCGGTGACAAAGACTTCTCCAGCGTTTGGGGCAGGAAGAATATCCTTAAGAAAATCGATCACGGTTATTTCCCCTAATTGCCGCTGATGTACTGGCGAACTGCGCCAGCAGGCCAGCGAGAGCAGCGCGGGCCGATGTGGGTCGGCTTGCACAATTTTCCGGCGGCGATGTCGCGGCGAATTGAAGTGATTCCGCGCCCGCTCAAGACCTGAACTAATTTGATTGGGACTAGTGCGCCGTCGGGCAGGGTGGGGAAGAGCTCGAGCAGTTTGCGGAGCTTTTCAAGTGCAGCCGCAGTTTTCTCAATACTGCGGCCAGGGGGAGCAAAACGGTTCAAGGTGGCCTCCGGTAGGGTAGTGGTAAACGAATCGATATCGTCCTACCCCCGGATTTTTGCGCCCTTTGATTCTGCGCTTTTAGCCCCGTGTTTTTTTGAAATACTCCTGAACGGTACGGATCGACGGTGCAGACTCAGGGTCAAGTTCGTGTTCTGACATCGCTATATATTTGGCGCCACCCCGCTTACCCCAGTGATCTGGATATTTTTCTTGCAGCTCTTTTATTTGTATCTCCTGCTGACGTGAATGAGCCTTAGCTGCTTTTTTTACATTTGCCTTGATGATGTCATCGTTCCAAGCGTAATTTCCGCTCGGGTCAGAGCTGTCACGCATGTATGCGGGTGCTCTCTCAATTGGCTGAAGTTCTGCTCGGGGTGTGGCATAGATATTCGATTCGGTAAATGTTATCTCCGTTGGCATTCGACCCATTTCACGGTCAAAGCGCTCTTTCTCGGCGGCGCGGGCCCGATCCCTAGCGTGCCTTTTCTGATCCTTGGTCAGTTTTTCTGTATTCATGCTGCGGATCCAATCGGCGTGACCGTAGTCCCCAAGGCAGGTAAGGTGGTCGTTGCACAGAACTTCGCCCAGTCACGCATCATGCGACGGCGTTTCTCGAACATGTCGGTACGGAGATAGGCTGCTTCGACCTTGTTCTCCAACACATGCGCCAGAGCCATTTCGGCAACTTCGCGGGGATAGTTAGTGCGCTCTGCTGCCCAATCGCGAAATGTTGAGCGGAAGCCATGTGCGGTGACAGGAACTTCCATTCGGCGCAGGACTGCTGTGAGTGTCATGTCGGAAAGGAGATTGCCCTTGGTATTTGGGAAGAGATATTCAGCGTCGGCCAGGCGAGGCAAGCCACGAAGAAGGGCTACTCCGTCCTCGCTGAGTGGTACTCGATGTTCTTTCTTGGCCTTCATGCGCTCGCCCGGAATGATCCAGATGGCCTGATCAAGATCGATTTCATTCCATGTCGCACCGCGAACCTCTCCGGAACGCGCCGCCGTCAGGATGGCAAATTCGAGTGCTCTGGCGCCCATGCCTTCCTGTTTGCGTAGCTGCTGCATGAATGCTCCTACCTCGACATAGGGAAGGGCGGCGTGATGTTCAACTTTTTGTACCTTGCCGGGCTTTGCCAAAATGTGATCAAGGTGGCCGCGCCAGCGGGCTGGATTCTCTCCTTTGCGGTAACCCCGGACTGTTGCCCAATCCAAGATGCTTTCTATCCGTCCTCGCAGGCGCGATGCTGTCTCGTTTTTGGTTAGCCAGATTGGTTCTAGTATCCTGGCAACCTGCGCAGTATCAATATCGCGCACATAAACATTGCCGACGGTTGGCTCAACATATTTGGCTATCGTATTGGTCCACTGGGTGGCATGTTTGAGGTTCGACCATTCAGGTGCTTTTGCCAGGATGAATGCTTTGGCTGCGTCAGCAAACGTCATCTCCGAGGCCCGGGATGCGGCTAGCGTGCCGCGTAGGGCTTTTGCCTCATCGACTGGATCAATGCCATGTTTAATCTTTGCTCGTGCCTGGCGAGCTGCCTCACGTGCGCCAGCAAGTGTGACGGTTGGAAACCCGCCCAGGCCGATGTCTCGGCGCTTGCCTGCAACTGTGGTGCGCAGTATCCACGTTCGGCCGCCTTTGGGAAGAACTTGCAAGCCCAGTCCAGCAACCCCCCCGACAAACCAAAGCCCAGGCGTATTGAGCCGATTTACTTCGAGTGCTGAAAGTTCCTTCGCAACCTTTGGCATTGTTTACACCCATCAAAGAACCCATCAAAGATGATGGTATTACATGGTTCGATGTGGTGCAACACGGACTAAGGGATAGAAGTTAACTTATTGAACAATAGCGTATAAGTTGTTCAATCGGGTTCGTTATGGTTGATGGCGTAGGTGGACGCCCTCTCCGCCAGAACGCCAGTAAAAAAAGCGCCTTGAGTGGCGCTTTTTTTGTTTCTAGAGCTCTGGGCGACATCCGGCTGGACCTTGCTGCCTGAAGGCGCTGCGCGTTCCACGAGCCTCGGCAGTTCGGGGCGAAAATCGGTGCAGTGCGTACCAGGTTGTTGTCTCCTCGAACGATGCCCCAATCGACCGATACGGCAGCGACCTGACGTGCGGGGGACTGTTCGGCCGTAAGGCGAGCGATTTGGCCGATTTCGTGAGGCGGGCCATCGGTTTGCACGCTCCAGACCGGAACGCACGAGGTACGAAATGTTGGACGCTTCTTGCGTCTACGGAGACTGCCACGGCAATTTCCGCCAGTATCGTGATCCCACTCACGACCACCCGCGCCAACTGCTTAGCGCTGACCGAATTCGGCCAGCGTTGCTGGCGAACCGATTTGGCCTTAGGCCCAACGCATCCGAGATGTCGGAATTTTTTACATTTGAGGCTATCGGAGCGTGGTTTTGGATGAATAAAGATATATAGCAGTATGATTAAACTTAAAAAAATAAATATGGCACATAATTGCTTATGGTTGGTATGAAATTCACTTTTGGCGTGGATTCCCATCACAAATTTCGGGAGGTTGTTATGTTTTCCATGAAGCGCACTGTAGTTTCCATGCTGGCGGCAGCGGGTATTTTCGCTGCGGGCACCGCGTCCGCCGTTCCGACGCTGACGATCGACGAATTGGGCGGACTCTCTGTCTCGCTCAGCGCTGGTCTCGATTCCACGTCCTCCATCATTGGTGCCGAGTCCGCCTCTGGCACGGCTACCCTGCACATCCCGTTCGGGTTTGGGGTGTTGGGGCTGACCGATACGCCCCCCCTGATTTTCGCTCTGTACGAAGCGGACGGCGTCACCCTTTCCGATTATCTCGTCATCGGTCTTCCCGGCGGAACCGGCGGTGCGGGGGCCTCCGACTGGCTCCAGGACATCAGCTTCGAATTCGCGTCCGATCCCATCGGCGGCCTTCCCGGCGGTTCGGTGGTTTGCAGTGCCACCGAGGTTGCCGGGCAGTTCAGCACTTGTTCGCTATTCTCGCAAACTGGCGATGCAGTCCTGGATCTGGCCATTCGCTCTGAAGCCCCGGAACCCGCTTCGCTGGCCCTCGTCGGGCTCGGTCTTGCCGGTTTGGGTTTCCGTCGCCGCAAGCAAGCCTGATCCTGCGGCCGGTTCAAGAAAAAGCCCGGTGCGTTTGCACCGGGCTTTTTTGTTGCGTCGGCGCAGCGCTGGCGCCATGTCGCCGAATCGGCCTCAACCGGTGAGTGGCTTCACCACCCGCTTCACCGCCGTATCGTCCGGATGGGGGTGGATGGTGAATCCGAGGCTGGTCATCAGCTTGAACATCTTGGCATTGGTCGAAAGAACGTCGCCGACCACTGCGCGATAGCCTTTCTGCCGGGCACAGTCGATGAGGGCGGTCATCAGTTTGCGGCCGACGCCGCACTTTTGCCAGGCGTCGCCCACCGCCAGAGCGAACTCCACCGATTCGCCATCCGGATTCAGGACATAGCGGGAGACGCCGATCTGAGTTTCCTTGCCGGCGTCGTCGGTGATGGTCGCGACGAGGGCCATTTCCCGGTCGTAGTCGATCTGGGTGAAGCGCACCAGCATGGTCTGGGTCAGTTCGCGGATGGTATCCATGAACCGGTAATAGCGGGATTCGTCGGACATGGATTTGACGAATTCCTGTTCCATGTCCGCATCCTCCGGCCGGATCGGCCGGATATTGACCGTCGTGCCATCGTTCAACTGCCATTCCTGGATCAGATGAACCGGGTAGGGGTAGATCGCCATGTGGGCGTAGCGGTCCCCCGCCGGCGCGAGGGCATGGTCGATGACGATGCGGGCATCGGCTGCGATAGCACCGTTTTCGTCGACGATGAGCGGGTTGAGGTCCATCTCGACTATCCACGGCAGTTCGCAGACCATCTCCGAGATGCAGAGGAGGACTTCCTCCAGGGCTCCCATATCCACTGGCGGCATGTTGTGGAATTCGCCGAGGAGCTTGGAGGCACGGGTCGAACGGATGAGATCCTGGGCGAGGAATTTGTTCAGGGGCGGCAGGGCGACCGAACGGTCGTGGAAGATTTCGACGTCGAAGCCGCCAGCGCCGAAGGTGATGACCGGGCCGAAGATGGGGTCGCGGAGCACGCCGACCATCAATTCGCGACCGTTGGGGCGGGCCAGGAAAGGCTCGATCGAGACGCCATTGATGCGGGCGTTGGGATGCCGCTTCTGCACCGTTTCGATGATGTCGTGGTAGGCGTTGCGCACTGCCGGGGCATTGTTGATGTTGAGTCGCACGCCGCCGGCGTCGGATTTGTGGGGCAGATCGGGCGAGTCGACCTTCATGGCTACCGGGAAGCCGAGCTGCTCGGCGAGCAGCAGGGCTTCGGTGGCGGTACGGGCGACCATGGTCTGGGCCACCGGAACGCGGAAAGCGCGCAGGATGGCCTTCGATTCCATCTCGGAGAGCACCTTGCGCCGCTCGGCGAGCAGCGCTTCGATGAGCATCTTGGCTCCTTCGCACTCCGGGCGGCCGTGCTGCCGGGTAGGCTCGGGAGTCTGCAGCAGGAGCTTCTGGTTCCGGTAGTAGGTGGAAATGTGGAAGAAGAGGTCGATGGCCGTCTCGGGCATACGGAAAGCCGGAATACCCGAATCGGCGAGCAACTTGCGCCCGGCGGCTACTTGTTCTTCGCCCATCCAGCAGCAGATCAGGGACTTGGACGATTCCTCGCTGACCGCGACGACGGCCTTGGCCACTTCCAGGGGTTCGGTCATCGCCTGGGGTGAGAGCATGACCAGGATGCTGTCTGCGCCTTCGTCCTGGGCCACGGCCAAGATGGCGTCCTTGTATCGTTCCGGCGTCGCATCGCCCAGCAGGTCTACCGGATTGTTGTGGGACCAATTGGTGGGCAGGCACTTGTTGAGCGCCGCCATGGTGGCATCCGAGAGGCGTGCCAGGGGGATGCCCAGGTCTCCGGCGCGGTCCGCAGCCATGGCGCCGGGGCCGCCGCCGTTGGTGACGATGGCCAGCCGGGTACCCTGGAGGCGGAATTTGGAAGCCAGGGCCTTGGCGGCGTAAAACAGATGGGCCACGCTCGCCACCCGCACCACGCCGGAGCGGCGCACGGCAGCCTGGAAGACGGCATCCGTCACGGCGGCCATGCCGGAATGGGTCTGAGCGGCCATCGAGCCCGCTTCGTGGCGGCCCGCCTTCAGGAGGATGATGGGCTTGATCCGCGCGGCCGAGCGCAGCGCGCTCATGAAGCGGCGGGAATTACGGATGCCCTCAACGTACATCAGGATGTAGTGGGTGCGATTGTCGTAGATGAGGTAATCGAGAATTTCCCCGAAATCGACGTCGGCAATGCTCCCGAGGGAAATCACCGAAGAAAAGCCCACTTCGTTCGACTTGGCCCAGTCGAGGACTGCCGAGCACATGGCGCCGGACTGGGACACCAGGGCCATATTGCCACCCTGGGCCGTCACCCGGGCGAAGGTGGCATTGAGGCCAAGATCGGGACGGATGATGCCGAGGCAGTTGGGACCCAGGATACGAACGTTGTAGGAACGGGCGACTTCGAGCATCTTGCGCTCGATGGCGGCGCCCACGTGACCCGATTCGGAAAAGCCCGACGAGATGATGATGGCGTTACGTACGCCGCTGGTGCCGCATTGCTCGATGATGCGGGGTACGGTTTGGGGTTTGGTGGCAATGACCGCCATTTCGACGCGCGCCCCGATATCCTCGATGGTCTTGAAGCATTCCTGGCCGAGGACGCGTTCGTACTTGGGGTTGATGGCGTAGAGCCGCCCCTTGTAGCCGGAAGCCAGAATGTTCTTGAGGATGACGTGGCCAACGGCGGTTTCCCGCTCGGATGCGCCGATGACCGCTACTGACTTGGGCTCGAAGAGCGTGGTCAGGTAGTGCTGTTCCAACATAGCTTGCCTCGCGGCGAAAAATTTGATCTAGGCGATTGTGCGCCGCACAAATGATACCATAGGCCACTTCCGAATACCATGTGAAATCTTCGTGAATCCAGGCCCCGCGGCCCGCGGCGCTCGGGGCGCGAATCAGGAGAAGACGCGATGCCGGATATCTGCGGCCACGGTTCTGGCCTTCCTCCCTCGTCCTGGGTGGTGCGCCACCAGGACAAGTTGCCGCCTGCCTGCCGGGTGCTCGATCTGGCTTGCGGTGGCGGTCGCCATGTCCGTTACCTGGCAGCGGCCGGGCATCCGCTACTGGCGGTGGACCGCAATGGCGAAGCCCTGGCTGCTCTGGCCGGTCTGCCCGGCGTCGAAATCCTCGCTGCCGACCTGGAAGCGGAAACTTGGCCCCTGGCAGGTGCCCGGTTTGCCGGAATCGTGGTCACCAATTATCTCTGGCGTCCGCGGCTGGACGACTTGGTAGCCCTCCTGGAGCCGGGAGGCGTGCTCGTATACGAGACCTTCATGGCCGGGAACGAGCGCTACGGCAAGCCGTCGCGGCCGGATTTTCTGCTGGAATCCCAGGAATTGTTGGTGCTCGCCGCCCGGCACGGGCTCAACGTTTTGGCCTACGAGGAAGGGTACGCAGCCGAACCGCAGCCCGCCATGCGGCAGGCCCTGTGTGCCCGGCGGCCGCTCAGTCCTTAGCGGCGATCCGGCCGGCAAGTTCGGAGATTCCGGCCGCCGACAGGTCGGCGGTGGCGTAGCGTTGCGGATCCGCAAACCCGGCGAAATGGGCGCCCTGGGATCGGTGATAAAGCGGGTCGTAATGGGCTGCCAGCAATTCACCGACCAGGGTGGGCCAGATCCCTTCGTCCGCCAGACCCGCCCAGCGGGCCAGGGTCTCCTTGCTCTGGATTCCCTGCAGCACCTGGAGCCGGGCTTTCATCAGGCCGGGGTCGGCGATGAAGTACGCGTAGTCACGCAGCAGGAAATCGACGCGGGCCGCGAATTCGGCCTCGACCACCAGGCAGCGGGCGCCGCGCATCGCCCGCAAGAGGCTCTCAGGAATCTGGAGACGCCCGATCTTGCGGCTTTCAGCCTCCACATAGACCGGTCTGGCCGGGTCGCAGGCGGCGAGGGCTGCAGCGAGGGCGCTCTCGAACCACTTCTGGCTGGGTTGCGGCTGATCGGGAAGTACTCCGAGGACCGAACCCTTGTGGCAGGCGAGAGCTTCCAGGTCGACAATCTGCTCGCCCCGCTCGCCCAGGGCTTGCAGGACGCGGGTCTTGGCGCTGCCGGTCGGGCCGCACAGGACGCGGAAGGCGAAGCGGGCGGGCAGTTCCTCGAGGCGCTCGATGACTGCCCTGCGGTAGGTCTTATAGCCGCCATCGAGTTGGCCGGCTGCCCAACCCACCGAACGCAAGACGGTGACCAGGGCTGCGCTGCGCATGCCGCCGCGCCAACAATAGACGACGGGTTTCCAGGTTTTCGGGCGGTCGATGAAGCGGCTGAGGAGATGGTCGCCGATATTGCGGGCGATCAGCGCAGCGCCTAGCTTCTTGGCGGCGAAGGGCGACGCTTGGGTGTAGAGGGTGCCGACTTCGGCACGCTGGGCGTCGTCGAGGACCGGGCAATTGAGGGCTCCCGGAATGTGGTCCTCGGCAAATTCCCCGGGCGAGCGGACGTCGATGATTTCGTCGAAGCGCTCAAGATCGGCAATGCCAACCTGGCCGGTGCGGGAGAGGGCGGTGGCGTTCATTTGAGCAGAGGGAGAAGCTGGGGCCATACGTTGTCGAGCAGCCTGGGCTGAGCCTGGGCATTGGGGTGGAGCATGTCGGGCTGGAACCAGCGGGCGTCGTCGGCGATGCCCTCCAGCAGGAACTCGACCCAGGGAGACTTGGCCGTCGTTGCGACGTCCCGGTAGGCCTCGCGGAACTCTCGCGCGTAGCTGCCGTAATTGGGGGGTAGGCGCATGCCGACCAAGAGAACGCGAGCGCCGACGGCGCGGCTGGCGCCGATCATCGTCGTGAGGTTGTCTTTCATGGCGGGGATGGGCAGTCCTCGCAGGCCGTCGTTTGCGCCCAGGGCGATGACGACCACGGCGGGACGGTACTGCTCAAGGGCTGCCGGCAGGCGGGAGCGGCCGCCGGCACTGGTTTCGCCGGAGATGCTGGCGTTGACGACGCTATAATCGGGGCGCTTTTCGGCAAGTCTGCCGGCCAGCAGCGCAGGCCAGGCGGCATCCGGCCGGAGGCCAAGGCCGGCGGAGAGCGAATCGCCGAAGACCAGCACGGTCTTGCTGGCGGCGGTGGCGGTGGTGGCGAGCAACAGGAACATCAGGAACAGAAAGCGAGGCATGGCGGAAGCAATCATGGTGGAAGCGGCAGGTCTCGGCCGCACCGTAGACGGCGGCGGACAGGCGCTCGCGATTTTGCAGGATATTTCCTTCACCGTCATGGCTGGCGAAACGGTCGCCGTCGTCGGGGCCTCGGGGTCGGGCAAATCGACGCTGCTCGGACTGCTGGCCGGCCTCGACAATCCCAGCGCGGGCAGCGTGCGCCTCGACGGCGTCGATCTTGCCGGTCTCGACGAGGATGCCCGGGCCGTCCTGCGTGGACGGCTACTCGGCTTCGTCTTTCAGTCCTTCCAATTGCTACCCTCCCTCACCGCTCTGGAAAATGTCATGGTTCCGCTGGAACTTGCCGGGACCCGCGGGGCCAGGGAGCGGGCCCTGGATTGGCTGCGCCGTGTCGGCCTCGGCGAGCGCGAACACCATGCTCCCCGTTACCTCTCCGGCGGCGAGCAGCAACGGGTGGCCCTGGCTCGGGCCTTCGCCCCCGGGCCGCGGCTGGTACTTGCCGACGAGCCGACCGGCAATCTGGATGCCGCCACCGGGCGCCAGATCATCGACCTGATGTTCGATCTCAATGCCCGCGAGGGCACCACGCTCGTCCTCGTGACTCACGACGAGGCCATCGCTGCCCGCTGTGGCCGCGTGCTCCGGCTCGAGGCCGGTCGTTTGGTCTGAAATTCCGGGCAGCGGATAGCTGCACGGTTTCGAACCAGCACGCGCCGATCGCTGTCCTTTCCCGGGATTAGGTGGCGCGGAGTGCCGCAGTCGCCGCGGCGCGCCCGCTGCGCACCGCTCCTTCGAGGGTGGCGGGGTATTCGGCCCAGGTATGGTCGCCCGCCAGGAAGAGATGGGGATGGGGCGTGCGGCAGTCTGTTCGCCGCAGTCCGGGGCCGCAGGAGAAGGTTGCTCGCCGCTCCCGGATGACCCGCTTCCAGATCGGCCGCGCGGGCAGGCCGGTTTCATCGTGCAGGCGCTCGCCGAGATCGGCGTCGGAGAATGTCTCCCAGGATCCGTGGCCGCTCAAGACCGCTCCCAGTACACCTCGGCCGCGATCGACCACCCACTGGCCGATGCCGCCGGAGAGCTCGACCAGGGCGAAAGGCAGCGCGACCGTGGGCTCGTACCCCAGGTAGACCGTGGCGATGGGTTCGTACTCGTAGGTCGGAAACGGAATCCCGGGGGGCAAGAGTTTGCCCAGGTGCTGGGGGGCGACGGCGACGATCGCTCGGTCGAAGGGCGCACCGTCGATAAACACACCGGATACCGCCGGGACGACGCTGCCCACCCGCTGTCCGAAACGCAGGTCGGCTCCTCGGGCGCCCAACCACGCAGTGGCGGGCTCGGGAAACAGGGCGCCGAGGTCGGTCCGAGGGAGCAGGAGGTCGGTGTCCTCGCGCCGCGGACTGCCCAGGCTGTCCCGCAGGACGTTGGCGAAGATCTGGGCCGAGGCGCGAACCGGCGGGGTATTGAGGGCGGCAAAACACAAGGGTTCCCAAAGCCGGCGGCGCAAGACCCCGGTCTGACCAGCGGCATCCAACCAGGCGGCGACGGTGAGGTCGCCATCGAGCCGGAATCGCCGGCCCTTCAGACCTTGCATCCAGGCCGCGGTGCGCAGCTTTTCCGGCCAGGGAACGCCGCGGGCGGCCAGGAGTCCCCAAGCGAGGTTGACAGGCGCGGGCAGGCGGGGGAGGGCGAGGTCGAAACCCGCTGCGTCGGTTACCCGCAGGGGATGGCGTTCGAGGAGGTCGGCCGGGTTGGCCCCTACCCAGGCCATGAGGGCCAGGGTCTCGCGATAGGCTCCGAGCAGAATGTGTTGGCCGTTGTCCAAGGCCTGCCCGGAGATGTCGGCGGCCCGTGCCCGCCCGCCCGGCCGCCGGCCGGCCTCGAAGAGCGTGACGCTGGCCCCTGCAGCCACCAGGTCGACGGCGGCGGCGAGTCCCGCCCAGCCGGCGCCGACGACGGCGACCTTCACGCGAACATCCAGGTTTTCCAGGCGATCCAGAGCTTGCGCACTGGGGTGAGGGCGATGCGCTGGTGGAGCACCCGATAGTCGTCGTTGGCGATTTCCCGCAGGAGAGTCCGGTAGATGGCCGCCATGATCAGGCCCGGGCGCTGGGATTTGCGATCCGCGGCGGGTAATTGGGAAAGCGCCTGGTCATAGTATTTTTCTGCCCGCGCCACCTGGAACGCCATGAGGGCGGAGAAATTTTCCGAGTACCGGGAGTTCAGGATGTCCGCCGCCGGGACGCCGAATTGCTTGAGCTCGTCCATGGGGATGTAGATGCGGCCGCGGCGGGCATCCTCACCGATGTCG
>Ga0268298_10001407_pt1 | contig 28461 bp, 32 predicted proteins | sample WWTPWeurt_MetaG_FD_194462 | JGI IMG/M metagenome (GOLD analysis project Ga0268298, IMG submission 194462) | Activated sludge microbial communities from WWTP in Nijmegen, Gelderland, Netherland - WWTP Weurt | ecosystem: Engineered > WWTP > Aerobic digester > Activated sludge | place... | reverse complement strand
GAGCCAGAGCGGTCCCGATGTCTGCCTTTGCTATGAAGAATGGTTTGCGGCAGAAATAGTAGCCTGCGTAACAAAGATATGTGCTTGCGAAGATGCGAATCTGCCAGAGAGACACGCCATATCCTCAGCGCGGAGCGGTTGTTGTCCAGCCCATAAAACGTAGTTGACCGGCGCTGCCTTTGCTTCAAAAAAAAGAGTGCCTGGAATCATCCTGCTGCTCCAGATCGGGTTCCTTCTTATCCTGATCATTCGCATGGCCGGCTTCATCGGCAGGACCATAGTGCTCATCCGCAGAAAGATGATGACGGATGTGCAACTTTTTCTGCGCGAATACTGGCAGTGGAGATTCGTAAAGGATCATATGGCGGGGTTTGCTCTGGGGTTGAGCTCTCTTGCCTCTTTCATCGCCATAGAGATCATATCGCACAATGTGCGTGACGTGCCGCTGGACAAAGCATTTGCATCTTCGCCCATCATGACGGGCGGTGTTGTGGTTGGACTCCTTGGAGTTCTTGCCTATGCATCCAAAAAAACCTGGGAACAACATGCAACCGTCTACGCTATGTGCGATCACCTGGATCGCCTGCGATGGTTTCGACTCTATAAGAATTCAATCGCGGCAGTACAGAGCGTTCCCTGGATGCAGAAGGGAGCCGGATTGTTTGCCAATCTTGGACTCAGCGTTGTAAGTTCTGCTTCGCAATCGGTTGTAGACGGAATCGTAGAGCATGGAATCAAGAAGGAAATCGCAGAAACGGCGGCGCTCATTGCAGTAGAATACGCGGTTCGCATCGCCCTGGTGGCCGGTGGCTTAATTTTAACCAAAATCCAGGCTTGAGACGAATCCTCATTTTGGCCTGAATGGCGGCTCCGGGGAAAATTCGATGCTTGCCTCTGAAACTATGAGAACGTAATTGTAACGGTATGAAAGTTTTTAGACTCGTCCAGTTTCTGATTGGCTGTCTTATCATGGCTCTCGCTTCCTGCCATGGTCAGAAGTTTGAACCTGTCGCAGCACAAACCAAACTCATCGACATGAATGGAGATGGGCAACCAGATCGCGTTTCGATGGATTCACAAAATCGCATATGGGTGGAAATTGCAAAGGAAGGCGGATTCCAGGAACCGACGATCTGGTGGACTCCGGACAGAACAGTTCTCCCCGAGTTCTGGCTGGCGGATGTGACTGGAGACGGAAAGCCGGATTTAATCGTGCGTGCAGAGGGCGGACTACGGGTAGCACCGGGGGCGCTCAATCGTTTCAACCCGGCCACAGAATGGTTGCACGAACTGCCGCCTCTTTCATCGGAAGGCATTCGCTTTGAGGATGTCGATGGCGATGGTAAATTTGACCTGATCCTTCGCGGCCTGGACGGGGAAGGAAACAGCTATACCTCATCCGGTCAGCGCTTTGAGCCAAGACACACGAAGCGCAAACCTTAAGACAATTTTGTTCTTGTGACGAACTCGGGATGGGTGTAGAGAGTCTACATCAAGAGGTCTGCGCACTGGAGTGCTGCGGAACCGAGGACATTGCATGAGAATTCGAAATCTTTGCTTCACTGCTCTGGCGCTCGTCTGGTCTGCGGGGCTGTTTGCCCAGGAAAAATTTGATCCAGCGTCCGTTCGCTCGCGCGATTGCGGTCCACCCACGTATTCCTGTGGATTCACCGCGCCAGATCCAGAAAGAGCAAGGTCCATCCCTGTGGTGCCAGCCGTTCGCATGCGCGGCCTCCCTTCTTCTGTGGACTTAAGCTCTCAAATGCCTCCCGTTTCCAATCAGGGCCAGCAGAATAGCTGCGTTGCCTGGGCCACGACGTATGCGACGCGTTCCTACTTCGAACAAAAAGCAAGACAATGGGGATACGACGCTCCTGTAAAAGGCGGAAGAGGGGAACACATCTTTTCACCAGCGTATGTTTACAATCAAATCAACGGTGGAAGAGACCAGGGAAGCGTGATGGAAAATGCTTTCGATCTTCTGGTTCGCCAGGGTGCCGCCCCATGGAGCGTCATGCCTTACACGGACAAAGATTATACCACACAGCCAACTGCAGCGCAACGTTCTGCGGCATCGAATTACAAACTCGCCAGTTATAGAAGAATTCCACCCGGAGACATCGAAACGATCAAAGCAGAACTGGCCGCGGGTCGTCCTGTTGTATTTGGAATGGGAATCGACGACAACTTCTATCAGCTGAAAAACTCAGTCTACGATCAGAAGGGAGGAAAAACATACGGCGGGCATGCGATGGCGCTCGTTGGCTATGACGATGGTAAATCTTCTCCGCGCGGGCACAGAGGTGCATTCAAAATCATCAACTCCTGGGGAACAGGCTGGGGCGACAAAGGATACGGATGGATATCCTACAGGCAATGGACTTCAGAACAACCATGGGCTCTAGTAGGATACCCCGTAGACACACCAACTCAAACGCAGACTACAACTACTACAACGAATCCAACTCCAGCACCAACTCCTCCACAGCCAGTGTCCGAAGTGACTGTACCTCCACCGGCTCAGGTCAATGCAACCAAAGGAACCTACACAGACAAAATCGTGGTGTCCTGGGCTGCGGTTGAAAATGCAGTCGTGTATGCAGTGGCACGTGCTGCACCGGACAAAGAATTTGAAGTCCTGGGATATTCGCAAGAACCAACCTACGAAGACAAAGCAGTGCAGCAGAGTGTCGCCTATCGTTACATTGTGGTAGCTGCCGTATCCAATGAAAACTATTCGGATCCAGAGAAGTCGCCTGTAGCAGAAGGTTACACAGCCAAAGCAACTCCTGTAGTTCGTCCTCCCGAAAAAGTTACGGGTGTTTCCGCGACCGTCACGCGACAGGGTGCTTTGCCTGTGGTGAGCCTGGACTGGACTGCGGCCGCGAACGCTTCTTCGTATCAAGTGGCTCGCTACAATGCCGCCGCAGGACAATGGCAAACCATTGCGACTGTCACTGCCGTTGAGTTTGAAGATAGAAATCCTCCGGCCAATACAAAAGCATACTATGCAGTTCGCGGAGTCTCGAATACAGCAGGAAAATGGAGCGACACGGCGGAAGTGCAACTGGCCGGAGCTACCACTCCTCCTTCCACTCCTTCAGGTCTCGTAGTATCCGATGGAGTGTACAAAGAAAAAATCGAAGTCACCTGGGATGCAGTTCCGGGTGCCGCTCGTTACTTCCTGTTTCGATACGACTATGGCGCAGGCACCTGGGCTCCTCCCATTTCTTCTGAAACAAATTCGTACATGGATCAGGACAGAGCAGTCGCCAGCGGTAAGAACTTCGCCTACACAGTGGTCGCACAAAACGACGCAGGCTCAAGCGGATTTGCTCCACCTGTGATCGGCAAAACAAATCCGAACGCTGCGCGCGGAGTTACCTTGCTTGCTCCGAAGAATGTGAAGGGCACAATCACCGGAACGACTGTGAATCTTTCCTGGACTGCGGTTCCAGGTGCCAAAGAGTATTCAGTATTCAAAGCGAAGAAGGGAGGCAAGCCAGACTTTGTAGCCAGCGTCTCTACGACCAGCTATTCGGGAGCATTCAAAGAAAAGCCAGGCGAACTCTACTTCTACACTGTGCGATCCAAGTCAGAATATGGCGGAGAATCTGCTGATTCTAAAGGAGTGGCACTCTTTGTGAATCAAACCAGATCCATTCCGCGCGAACGTGCCCTGCCCGATCAGGGCATCGACCGATACACAGGAACCTGGAACGGACGTTACATGGAGAAGGGTGCAAAGCCGCATGACGTTGTTTTGAAATTTGCAAGCAAAGGTCTTGAGGTTCACGGCACAATTCTGATGGATAACAACCCTGTTGTGTTCAAAGGCGACTATGCCACAGGCGCGACATACCTCATGACAGATCAGGTAGACATGCACCTGCTTGATTTTGGACTGCTTGAGCTTACGTTTAAGACTCCCGGCAAAGGGGAAGTCACCGCAGTCGTGGAGAAAGACGCGGAAAAATAAAACGAGCCAGACTCCGTTTTCTCACTCAAAAGCGCCCGCGCGCCGTAGCACTTCTTGCACGGCCCGGGCGCGATCCTCTTCGTTTCCAGTATCTATTTCTACCAGAGATTTCTTTTCCGCATCACTGAATCCGTAGCCTTTTTTGAGCTGAGACTCGAGGACATTGAGATCCGCTTCGCTTGCATCTTTTCCCTTTGCCATCCGCCTGATAACCCTTTCGCGAAGAACGTCGGGCTCTGCGTGGCAGTGCGCTACCACGAGCGGAATCTTCAACTCAAGAGCAAACGCAAAGAAAGGAGCGCGCATACTCTCTTCGAGGAAGGTCGCATCTACAATTGCAGGATATCCGGATTCGAGAATCACTCGCATAACATAGAGCAGACGATCGTAAGTCTTTTTGCCTGCATCCTGAGTATAGATCCCCTGATCCAGAGCAGATCCGCTTTTTTCTTCGGGAGCCAGCGCAAAAATCCTCTTCCTCTCCACATCCGATCTAACTCGAATCATTCCCCGTGCGAGAAACTCACGACTGGCTCTGGTCTTGCCGGAACCGGATAGGCCGCATGTAAGGATCACTGCTGGATTTCTAGAGTTTGCAAATGATTCTGCCATCTGCACATAGTGTTCAAAGCTCAGCACGAGCTCTGGAACGTTCGCGCCTTCCTGATGCATGCGAAGACTGGCTACTTTCGCGCGAACCATAGCGCGATACACCAGGTAGTAACGCAACACAAGAAGACCTTCGTAGTCGCCCGTGCATTCCAGATAACGATTCAAGAAACGAAAGGCATGATCTTTGTGCCCACGCTCCACCAGGTCCATCACAAGGAAAGCGGCATCGCTTTGAACATCGATCCATCTAAAAGGCTCATTGAATTCAATGCAGTCAAAGATGACGGGTTTATCATTCACGAGAGCTATATTGCCCAGGTGCATGTCTCCATGACATTCTCGGATGAATCCATTTCGCTTGCGTTTTTCAAACACAGGGCCAAGGCGCGCCCATTCTTTTTCCGTCCATTCTGCAATTTGACCGAGCCTGGTTTCAAATCCCTGAACGTGTGTGTCTTTGAAATTGTCGCGAGGAGGACCAATCACCTGATCAGGCCAACCAAACGCACTTTCGAGTGCAGCGCGCTCAACGCGGCTGTGGAAATCAGCCACCGTTTCCGCAATGATGTCCACCTGCTCCCCGCTCAGTCCTTCGTTTGATTCAATGCGATCGAGAGTCAGGTCTGGCTCAAACTGGGCCATGCATACCGCGTAGTCCAGAATCTCCGCGCCAGGCAGAGCTACGCGCGAAATGAAAGGATGATTGTCTTTATTGGTTATGGGAACTACAGATAGATAAATGTCCGGAGCCAGTCTGCGGTTGAGCCGAACCTCTTCTTCGCAATAGAACTTTCTCTTTTCGAGAGTGGTGAAATTCAGAAATCCGAAATCCACCGGTTTCTTGATTTTGTAGGCGAAGCGGCCTGTGAGAAACACCCAGGAAATGTGGGTCTCACGCAGTTCAATTTTTGAAACAGAGTGATCGTAGGAAACTGGATCTTGAAGGGAAGGAATCCAATCTTGCATGGTTCATTCCCTCTTTACTCAGCCCGCCACCTGAGAGATGCGCGAAAGAACCTGGTCGGGTCCCAGAATCGCAAACAAGTTGGGAAGTTCCAGACCAGTCATGCTGCCAGTTGCAGCCACGCGAATTGTCATAAACAACGCTCGGCCTTTCGCACCTGTTTGAACTCCCGCCTGTTTCATTGCTTCGGAAAAACCTTCCGGAGTGGTGGGGCGAGTTTCTTTTACAATTTGCTTGAAGGCTTCTATCACAGGCTTTGCCTCAGGTAAAGCGAGCACTTCAGCCGCTTCTCCTGGCTCCAGTGCAATCTTTTGCTTGAGCAGCTCACGATAGAATGGCGCTGCATCATCGAAGGTGTCCAGATAAATTCTCACTTCTGAAAAGATCTTACGCATTTTATCCGGATCTTTCTTCACTGCATCTGCTAGCTCTTTGTCTCTCGAAAGAAAGCGCGCTGCCTCAGGCCAGATCTCGTCCAGGTCCGCTGCACGAATGTATTTGTTGTTGAGCCAGTTTAGCTTTGTCTTCTTGTTGATTGCCTTTTTAAGCTCGTCCAGAGTCATTCCTTCCGGCTTCGCATCCTCTGCGTCCCCTCCTTTGTCCGTTAAAAAGAAATCGAACATGGAAGGACTCTTGGAGCAACGCGCCACATCGAACTTGCGCTTCAAATCCGCCGAAGACATGAATTCCGCACCGTCCTCGGGATACCATCCCAGGAGTGCCATGTAGTTGTTGAATGCTTCCGGCAAATACCCCAGGTCTCTGAAGAAAAGAATCGAGGTAGCCCCTCTTCTTTTTGAAAGCTTCTTCTTGTCTGTCCCAACAATTTCAGAAATATGCGCGTATTGCGGAAGATCAAGCCCCAGTGCGCGATGAATCAAAATCTGTCGCGGCGTGTTGGAAAGATGTCCGACACCTCGAATCACATGCGAAATCTTCATTTCATTGTCGTCAATGACAACGGCGTAATTGTAGGTTGGAAATCCGTCTGACTTCACAATGATGAAGTCTCCTATCAACCTGGAATCGAACTTTACTTTTCCTTGAACCAGATCATTGACCACTACCTCTTCCGCACCGACGCGAAGACGGATCGAATACGGATCACCGGCCTTGATGCGAGCCTCTGCCTCTTCCTTTGGCAAGTTCGCATAACGTCCATCATATATGTTTGGTATTCCAAGCTTGCGCGAGCTTTCCTGCATTTGCTCGAGTTCTTCTTCCGTGCAAAAGCAAGGATAAGCGAGCCCTTCTTCGAGCAGTTTTGTTGTGTACTTCTTGTATATGTCCAGGCGCTCAGATTGCCTGTAAGGTCCATAGGGACCCCCTTCATCCGGACCTTCGTCTGGAACAATCCCCAGCCAGTTAAGAGATTCAAGAATCATTCTCTCTGATTCGCGCGTCGATCTTGCCTGATCCGTATCTTCCACACGCAATACGTACTGGCCTCCGCGTGCCTTGGCGTATAGATAGTTGAATAAAGCAGTGCGCGCTCCCCCGACATGGAGAAATCCAGAAGGAGACGGGGCAAATCGCGTGCGAATGGGTGAACTCATTGTATTCCTCTCAAATCATCATTGAATCAAAACTATGTTCTATCGAATGGAACGGAACGTGTTGCGAAGGCCGCCTGGCTGCGTTACCTGAAAGATCAAACGATAGGCGCCTTCCGCTTCCTTCTGCACACTCACAACGCGGCCGCGTGTTTCAATGAGTGTGCGAATTTGCCTCTTTCCTTCTTCACTCAGAGTGCCGCGAAAGAATGGCTCTCGCAGAATCAACATGTATGTCTTTCTCCGCGCATCTTCTTCCCCGCGCTTGCGGGCTTCCTGTTCGTCCGCACCAAATGCAGATAGAACCACCTGGTAGGTGGAGCTGGAGATCATCCCCTCCGTCAGGTCTGTATCTTCCGGTACCTGCACCTCGCGGGAGGAACATGCAAGTACGAACAATGATAAGCAAATAGCGAGTTTTCTCATGGTGCCAGATCGGGCACGAAAGTCGTTTGCACTGCCTTGATTTCTTCAGGCAACGAATCTCCGGCCAGACGATAGACGACAATACAACTTTCCTGCGATCGAGCGTCCTGTAAAGCAATGGTTGCCCTGTCCAATAAAACAGAGAAATCCGCCTCCGCTCGCCTCAATGTGCGGGCAGAAAGTGCGTGCGGATAGTCATCGTCAAAGGTGCGCTGGTCCTTTGTCTTGCGGGCCTTCAGTCCAAAACGAGTAAAAACAAAAATCCGAAGCATTCTCTCCCGCGCCATTTCCAGGGAATTTTCGAGGCAGCGCATGCGAGACGAATCGATTGTATAGGATCCGGCCGGGTATCTGGACTTCCCAATGGTCTGGATGAGACGAGGCGAAAGAAAGCCTTCTTCTGTAAAATTATACGTCGCGTATTTCTTTTCAATGAGTGCAGAAGGCGTGCAGAAGGGCGCAAACAAACACAGAACGACGAACCACCTCATTTTCTTTCCAGGAGACAAACCATTTCCACGTGGGGGGTTCTTGGAAAAAAGTCAAACATTGCGCTTTTTCGGACAAAAAAACCAGCCGCAAGTAGTTCCACTAGATCCCTGTTTAGAGTGGCTGGATTGCACGAAGAATAGATGATACTTCGCACACTGCTGGCTTTGAGGCCTTCGCGAACACAGGCGCTGAGACCTGGCCTCGCTGGATTTACAATGCAGAGAGATGCAGGCTCCGGCATTTCTTCATTCAGATCCATCACATCAAATTGACCTTCCAGTCCTGAGTTAGAAAAATTCTTTCGCGCACATTCAATGCTCGAGGAATTAAAATCAAACGCTCTGTAACTTCCGAGGTTCTCTCGAACGTAGGCCCCAATGATTCCGCTGCCACAATAGAGCTCGAGAGCAGGCGGGAGACCAGGACCAATCAGACTGGCAATGAATTTCAGCCAGGTTTCAATGAGCATGGAATTGGCCTGAACAAATCCATCTGCCGGAGTATCGAGAGTCAGTGATCCAATCGCAATCGGCACTGTACCGTGGTGCGATGGGCCATAGACCTTGTCTGATATTCTAAAGCGAAGATCTCTGGGAGCAAATGTTCGCGCGCGCGTTTCTTTCTTGATGAATCCAAAAATCGCACTATTCAATTCTTTAGGAAGATTCGCGCAACCAGTAGAAGGAAGAGGCACAATTCGATTTGAATGAAGAGAAAAGAAACCAGCCTGTTTGCCGTCGAACTGAATGCGAACATGGGTGCGATATGCGTCTGGAGCGGCGGAAAAGACTTCGAAGTCGCCACACGCTTCTCCCAGTGGGCGAAATTCACGAACAAGCCTTGTCTTTACGGATAGTTCTTCTTCGTATGAGATGTTTCTAAAAGAGCAGCCACCGCATTCAGGAAAAATGCTGCAATCAGATTCAATGCGTGAAGGAGAAGGTTCGATTACGCTTTCCAGGACTGCGAACGAATGATTTCTATTACGCTTTGTCAGGCGAACGCGCACTTTCTCTCCTGGGAGAGCTCCGTGCACAAATACAGGATGCTCCCCGGGAGCCAGCGTAAATCCGTTCTGTACCCACTTCAGCGGGCGAAGTTCAAGGAAGGTTGGCAACGCAGCGAACGTAGGCTTGATTTTCTGTGCCGTATCCGAAAGATCCACCGGCGCCAAAATCAACGACCCAGTTTGTGATGGGGCTGTTGTTGTAAGACTCTCTGGTCCAGTAAATGTCCGGCTTGGTGTCCGGGAAAACTCTTGGATCCGCCTTCGGCGTCCCGGTAGAAGTCAGAAGAGAAGCTAGTTCAATGCGATCAGGCAGGCGATACGTATAGCCGGCCGTGCTCTGCGAACTGCAATACGAGGAAGCGGATTGAAATGTTTCCGCCACTGCCTGCCCCGAGCATTTTCCGCCAGAGTAACTCTGACCCATGCTGCAGGTCTGCCAGCTGAGCTTTCTTCCTGTATCATTCACAGTCATTGCCTGGGAGACTGGCTGGATGGGCTGAACCTGGTTTAGATTGACGTTCTGCTGTTGGGTGTTGGTCGGAGTTGTGTTCTGTCTTGTATTGATGCTGGATGTAACACGCGTATCAGGCTGGATTACAACAGAGCTGACCTGAGACTGAGTTTGCGTTGTGCTTTGAGTGGAGATCTGATTGGACTGCACCTGGCCCGAAGTGGCGCTTCCGAAATTGGAACAGACGTAGACTCGACCGGACGCATCCTTACTTTTTCTAAATGATTGAAAAACAAGAGCATTTCCGCCCATCTCTCCCGCCATGTTTCGCAGGATGGTCAGGGCCTGTTGCTGGGTCATAGGCACATAGTCACCTGTCGTGAGTTCCGTGCGAAATGCACAGTTAGACGAAATCTCGCGGAAGTTATCTTCATATAGAAGATGAACGTTGCGTCCGTAGACGGTCAGTTCGTCCTTGTAATCGCAAAAAGTGCTGCTGCAGCCGGGCGGAGTTCTGCACGAACTGGCCATCAAAAGCGCCGCGAGGATTAGTAAGAATCGCATTCAGTCCTCCGAATCGTCGTCTTCAAAAAGACGATTATCCGCTCTCATATTTTCGGACGCCAGAGCTACACGCTTCAACTCCCCATCCTTCTTTTCAAGGTATTCGAGCTTTTTCTCAGCCGTAGAAAGCATCTCATAGCAGGCCTTTTTCAGTTCCATGCCCTTCTCATATGCTTCCACAGACTGGTCGAGCGTCAACTCCCCACTCTCCAGTAGACGAGTGATCTCCTCTAGCTCCGACAGTGCTTCTTCAAACGTAGGCTTTTTCTTTTGAGCCATGTTGGATTCAGCTTCCGGTGTAGCCGGCGTCAAGTGAAACGGACAGCTCTACCATACGGCGCATGGCGGCTGGCACAGTCTGAGAGCGGCGAGCAAAAATTGTTTCGCAATCCTTGAGGAAGCGATCCAGTTCATATGTCTGACCGGTAAGTCCCCAGGAAAGTGGCCCGAGATACGCCGGAGGCCTCCCCCCGAACACGCTCGATCCTGCATCCACAACTGATCCTGTGTTTAGCATTGTGCCAATCGCAGTCTTGACGCAATCGCCCAGAATGGAGCCAAATTTGATTCGCCCTGTTTCCACCACTGCTCCAGGCAGATGCAATCTGATCTTGCCGTAATTGTTTTTCAAATCGGATGTGGTGGTGAGCGCACCCAGATTCACCCAGTTGCCAATCAAACTGTGACCCACAAAACCCTCGTGGTGTTTGTTTGTAAAATCACCAAAGATAGACGATTCTATTTCTCCGCCAAGCCTGCAACCTTCGCCCACGATCGAATTTGCAATCTTCAAATGATCCAATTGCGCACGCGGCCCAACATACAATGGGCCTGAAAGATAGCTGAATGGAGAGATCTTCGCTCCTGCATCCACAACGATGGGACCATCCTCTGTGTTGAAAATTACACCGGGATGAATTGTAGCAGTTGCGTGAATATGGAGCGCGTCCGACGGTCCGATCACCTGTGCATGGTCAGGTGCTTTTACGGAATCGCCACTGCGTGCCAGATATACAGGCAGGTCATTCTTTATGGATTCGCCTATGGAATCCAAACGCGAAAAAAGAGAACCAGGTCGAGCGCGAACAAAAGAGATTCCTTTTGCAAGTGCACCGTTTTCTATCTCATGCGGTGTTCGAGGAAATTCAGAGCGAAGAGGAGAATCTTGAAATGCAATGCTGTCTGCTCCACGAGCCTCCATTTCGCAGACTGCCTTTTCGTAAGAAAAAGCCGGATGAAAAAAAACCAGCCTGGCTGTTGGATGAGCAATTCGCGCTCGAGTCAGAGGTGAATAGATTCCATCTCGTAGAGAGAAGACAGAACGAAAGCGCGCCAGAGGGAGTGTTTCTGGACTACCCGAATCGATTAGGATAACGTAAGATATGGTCTTACTCCACCGTAACAGACTTGGCGAGGTTGCGCGGCTGATCAGGCTCGCACCCGCGCTCGAGCGCAGAATAATATGCGAACAGTTGCAATGGCAATACTGTCAGGATTGGAGTGAGGTAATCCGCGCATTGTGGAATCGCAAATGAATAATCAGACTTCGAAGGAACAATCGTGTCCCCTTCTGTGTAAATGGAAATGATGCGGCCTTTCCTCGAACGAACTTCTTCAATATTTGAAACCATTTTTTCGTAAAGGTCACACTGTGGTGCAATGCAGATCACAGGCATCTGGTCTGAAATCAAAGCGATAGGTCCATGCTTGAACTCTCCGCCCGCATATCCTGATGCATGCACATATGCAATTTCTTTGAGTTTCAGTGCCCCTTCGAGAGCAGTCGGGTGGTTGAACGATCGGCCCAGGAAAACAAAGTCTTTGGAATCACGAAGTTCGCTCGCCCATTTCTTGATTTCATCTGCACGCGCCAGAATCTGTTCCATCTTCTCAGGAAGGAGACGGATCTCGTGCAGGATCTGCTCACGTTCTTCCTTGCTCACGAGCCACTTTATGCCTGCAGTGAAGAGAGCATAGAATAGAAGATTCATCAATTGCGCCGTATATGCCTTGGTAGAGGCCACACCGATCTCCGGACCAGCCATCAAATCAATGAACGCATTGGATTCGCGCGCAATGCTAGATGTGGTTACATTGACAAAAGATAGAACTCGACAGAACTTTGCTTTTGCTTGATGAATGCCGGCTAACGTGTCTGCTGTCTCCCCGCTCTGAGATATGGCCATCACGAGGGTTTCCCCATCCGCAATCGGGTTGCGATATCTAAATTCAGAAGAAATATCCACTTCAGTGGAAAGCCTCGCAAACTGCTCCAGATAGAATTTTCCTACTATCCCCGCATGCCAGGACGTTCCAGCGGAAGTAATCATGCAGCGCGTAACACGATTGAGAAAATCGTTTGGTAAATTCATTTCAGGGAATCGAACAATTCCCTCATCGTCCATGCGACTTTGAATAATTCTTCTTACAATGCCGGGCTGCTCATGGATTTCCTTGAGCATGAAATGGTCGTATCCAGCACGATCGAGTGCTTTGACATCGATCTGAGTTCTGGACATTTCAAACGGAACTGCCTCACCTGTTTTGCTACGAAGTTCAAGACTATCTTTTGTAATCCAGCCCCACTGATCATTGTCTATGTGGAGGTGTTCTTTGGCTGCCGGCACAATGGCGGACACGTCGCTTGCAAGAAAACTCTCTCCTCTTCCGCGCCCATAGACAAGAGGAGAACCGCTTCGTGCGAAATAGAGACGATCCGGCTCTTGCTCTACCAGTACCACGAATGCGTACCGGCCATCCAGGCGCGCGATGGTTTCCTGAAGAGCCTTCGCAGAATCCTTGTGCTTCTTGTAATAATCTTCAAATAGATGAGGAATCACTTCTGTGTCTGTCTCAGAATGAAAGACGTGACCCTTTTCAATCAGCTCCTGACGAATCGTGTGATGATTCTCTATGATTCCATTGTGAACGACTGCCACTTTTCCGTGATTGTCAACATGCGGATGCGCATTCTGGCGATTGGGTTCTCCGTGCGTAGCCCAGCGAGTGTGTCCAATTCCAATGGTCCCTTCCACTGGATGCGTGAGCAGCAAATCTTCAAGATCTTTGATCTTTCCTTTTTCTTTTCTGACCGTGATTTCACCGTTATCCAGAACGGCGATGCCGGCGGAATCGTAACCCCGGTATTCAAGACGCGTTAGACCGACTAGAAGAACCGAGTCGACTGACTTCGGTCCCAGATACGCTACAATACCGCACATGAGTGAAACAAAATTAGAAGGACTCCGTGAAGCAAGTCCGATTCAAGGGAGCGATCTTCTCGAGTCGTTGCGGGTCTGCAACCATGTGGAGAAATTTCAACGTGCTACTGGAAGAACTTCAGGATGTGCGGAATCACCATCTGTGGATTTTCAAAGTGAGGCGTGTGCCCCGTGCCCTCGAGCGAAATAAGTTCTGACGCTCCGAGCGAATACTGTGCGCGAATCGCGTTGGAATAGGGAAGAACTCCATCCTGCCTGGACCAGATAACGATAGACGGAATCTTCTTTCGCCCTGCTTCATCGAAAATGGACGCTCCACTTTCCAGTGGCATGTTTCGCAGGGAAGACAGCAGAGCTCTCTTGTATCCTTTGAATTGCATCTGTTCTCCAAACCTTTCGTAAAAACCAGGAGGCACATTGCCAAAAAAACTTGCACTGTTGTTCTTTACGAAGATGCGATCTCCAGCCACGCGCACAATGTAATCTCCAATATAGGGCGCGCGGCCAATTTTCGCGCTAATAGGAAGTGGCATAGGAAAGCCCGCAGGCGCAATGAACACCGCGCGGGAAACTCTCTCTGGATGCTTTCTTAAGAAGTTCGCGGTGATGAGTCCCCCCATGGAAGATCCTACAATGTGAACGCGCGAAATCTTGAGATAATCCAGGAGATCCGTCAGCTGCCTGTCATAGAGATCAAGATCATAGACAACGTCAGGGCGATCCGAAAGTCCGCGCCCGTACAGGTCCAGGCGGATCACACGAAATCCTTTTTGAACAAGAGCTTCAAAAACAAAATCATAGATGAAATAAGGAACTGAAAAGCCGTGAACCAGAAGCACCGGACGCCCCTTCGCCGGCCCGGCTATTTCGTAGTGAGTTACTCCCTGCGAAAGGCCGGCAAATTGACCGGGCTTTCCCGCTCGATCCTGTTCAGTGATCGCATGACGTTCTCCGTCACAGGCAAAAGGCAATACGGCCAGAACGATTCCCACAGAAGCTAGAATCGCAACGGTCCGCCTCACTGTTCCATCTCCCGGGCAGATTCGAGAACCACGTCACGCTGCTGGTTCATGAATGTTCGCATCCGGTCGAGTAAATCAGGATCACCCGCGCCAAGAATACGAGCCGCAAGAACGCCTGCATTCTTTGCTCCGTTCACTGCAACAGCTGCCACTGGAACGCCCGCTGGCATTTGCACAATAGATAGTAAAGAATCCCAACCATCCAGTGAATTGGAGGAAAGGATGGGCACGCCAATCACGGGTAGCTCTGTCAGAGACGCGACCATTCCTGGCAAATGTGCGGCTCCGCCCGCTCCGGCTATGATCACGCGAATCCCTCTCTTTCGCGCAGAGGCAGCGAATTCGACCATTCGATCTGGAGTGCGATGAGCAGAGACGATGGTCATTTCGTAAGGAATAGAAAACTCTTTGAGCGCGACGGCGGCCTGTTCCATGACAGAACGATCCGATGCACTGCCCATGATGATAGAAACTACTGGCTGATTCATTGCGGCCCCACACGGAGCACACTGCGAACCAATTCGATTCTCTCAAGCAAAATAGATCGATCTGGAGCAAGAACCGTAACGTGCCCCATCTTTCTTCCCGGTTTGCACACTCGTTTGCCATACATGTGCACGGACACACCTGGAATGCCCATCGCTTCTCGCATTCCATGTATGAGAGGCGTTCCGTCTCCCTGACCGAGCAGATTCAAAAGAGCACTCGAAGACAGGGAATCGGTAGGACCTGGCGGATGACCCAGGATCATGCGCAGATGTTGCTCGTACTGCGAAGTCATGTTTGCTTCTATGGTCGCATGGCCGCTGTTGTGAGGACGCGGCGCGATTTCATTGACCAGCACTTGATCATTGGAAATAAACATCTCCACTGCAAGAATTCCGACAAGTCCAATGAGTTCCGCAATTTCAAAGGCGATCTCATTGGCGCGTCTGTGTTGATCTTCTGTGATTCGAGCTGGACTGAGTAAATAGTCGAGCACGTGTGCTGGAGTGGGAACCATTTCCACGGCTGGAAAAGCTGCCATCTGCCCAAACTCATTGCGACTGACGATGACAGAAATTTCCTGATCAATGCTGATGCATTCCTCCTGAACGGAAGGTTCTGCAAATGCTTCCGATCTATCTGCAGGCGAATTGATTTTCTTCACGCCGCGCCCATCGTATCCACCTCTTCTCTGTTTGACAATCAACGGATAAGAAGATTCAGAATCGGGCAATTCCTCTCTGGAGGAAATCAGGCGATAGGGTGCAGTTGGAATGTTATTTCTTCTATAGAAATCTTTCTGAATGCCTTTGTCCTGAACGATCCGAAGAACAGACGCCGACGGATGAACTCGAATGCGTGTTGCTATTTCTTCCAGAGCATCTGCACTTACGTTTTCTATCTCAACGGTAAGTAGATCCAGGCCGCGCGCGAAATCCAGGACCCGCGAAGAGTCGGTGAGGTTTCCAGTTTCAAATCGAGCTGCAATTTTTCCGGCAGGTGCTTCCGGGTCCGGGTCAAGCACGGCACATTCGATGTCCCACTCTCGCGCTGCGTTGACCAGGAATCTGCCAAGCTGTCCTCCTCCGAGGATTCCAATCATGACGCAGGTTTTTCTCCGCCCTGTGTTTCTTCGCCTAATTTTTTTGCCTGAAACAATAGCTGCAGAGCTTTGTCCGAATCACCTTTAAACAGATAGAGAAAACTCAAATCCATGAGATCCTTCACTTCCTGCTTCTTCTCAGTTGGATCCGCGGCCGCCTGCTTCTTTCTGGTTTCCAGTACGCGGCGAGTCCGGGATTGAATTTTCAGATCCATCCCTTCGAACATGGCGCTGAACTCTTCATCTTTTTCCGAACGCGCTTTCTGCACATGATCCGTGAAAGAAGTAAACTCCGCAGATGTCTTCGCAAGCTTGAGAAACTCCTGCCTGGATTGCTCTACTTGCCCTGTTGCAAGAAGGAGAGAGGCCTGAAGATTCTCGAAAGTTAGATCCCCTGGTTTTTCCTTTAGATAAGAGCGCACAATCTGGAGCGCTGCTGCTTCCTCGCCTCGACCGGTCAGACTCACCGCCAGACCAAGTGCTGCCATGCGATTGGAAGGTTCCACGACCAGGGCATTTTTGAAATAGACTTCCGCCTTCTCCGGCGCGCCCGCTTTCTCATAAAGATAAGCCAGTACAATATGCGCGCGCAGCATGCGAGGATGAATCCTGAGTGCCGCCTTCAGGTGATGCCGAGCTTTCTCCAACTCTTCGCGACGAAAGTACTCCGTGCCCAGATTGAAATGAACTGCCTCATCTTCTCCCAGGGACAACGCCTTTTCGAAATTGGCGATGGACAGATCCTGTCTGCCCTTTCGCGCGTAGATCGCACCGAGGTTGTTGTAGGCCGCGCGAAAGCCAGGATCTAACTTGATGATTTCCGTGTAGTACTTGATGGCATCGTCTGGCTTTCCTTTCCTTTCCAGAGCAAGCGCGCCATCGTAGAGAACTTTGATTTCGTTCATGCAGGATCCACTTCGAGACTGAGATCCAGAAATCGGGTTGTATGAGTGAGAAATCCCATGCTAACTCCAACCGGAAGTTCCATAGAATTAAGTTCACTGATTCGAGAAGGCGTCCATCCACCCGAAACTTCAACGATAGGCGGCATTGCTCCGGATGTTTTACAGATAGACGCAATTTTCGCAACAGCGGCCCGAACCGTATCCGCAGTCATGTTATCGAGCAGAATGACTCTCGGAGAAAGTGAAAGAGCTTCCGGGATTTGCTCCACCCTATCCACTTCGATTTCAATAGGAAGCTGTGGATGCTTCGCACGAATCGAATCGACCGCACTTCGGATTCCACCGGCGGCTGCAATGTGATTGTCTTTGATCATTGCCATTTCGCTGAGATGAATTCTGTGATTTGTGCCGCCGCCGGTGTAGACTGCGTACTTTGCGAGGCGTCTATATCCTGGCAGAGTCTTCCTGGTATCGAGTATAAAAACTCCGGGAGGAGCACTTCGCACAGCGTCGCTCGTAGTAGTTGCAATGCCGCTCAGGTATTGAAGAAAATTCAATAGAAGTCGCTCCAGTCTAAGAATGCCCACCACGGGACCTTTCAAAGTCAAAAGAACCGAACCTCTTTCAAAATGATCCCCATCCTTGTCGGAGCTTACGAGTTCTATCTTGTATCCTGCTTCCTTCTCAAAGAGATCCAGAAGACGCAGGACCAGAGGCATGCCGCACAGCACTCCGGACTCTCTGGCAACGAGGCGAGCGGTCGTGCGCATTTGCGGCGTAAAGATGTCTTCTGACGTGGGATCACCGGCCGGCGCGTCTTCTGCGATCGCGAGGCGAATCAACGCATCGCAGTCCTCCGGCTGAATGGAAGCCACGGGAGAAGTGAAATGCTGACGCATGTTTCACTTACGCAAATTGGCAGGGAGAACGTCAACCACAGCGTCGAGATCCGCTCGCTCGCCCGTGGCGCGAAGAACTGTGAGTCGAATGGTGGCGCCAGGCCTGCGTTCCATGATGGCGGCGCGCAAAGAAGAAGATCTACCCACTCTCTGGCCGTCCACAGCGACAATAGTGTCACCAATGGCAAGACCAGCCGTGCGGGCCGGGCTTCCCGGATAGATTTGCACCACTTCTACACCTTCCCGGCTTTCCTGATAGAGAACGCCCAGATAAGACGGACCGCTCCTGGTGGGCACGGAGCAAGCAGCCAGGACAATTAGAACCAGGAATCTCACAATGAATTATCGGAGATGGGCCTGCCTGATTGCAAGACCTAAACCAGTGCAATTGATTTTTTAACGAGAAAAACGGGGAAACAACCCACGCTGAAAAAGCCGCCGGGGCTCATCCAACGTGGTCAAGAGTCTAGCGGTCCCGCTTGGAGCGTTTGGACCAATTCTTACGATATGCTTGATCTGAAACCTGCTTGGGCTTCAGACCATACTTGCCAGCAATCTGACCAGGCTCCTGGCCTGAACGATATGCTTTTTCGATGCTCGCCTTTTGCGAGGACGAAAGGTCTGTCCAATTTTTCTTCATGCATTGCCTCACTATCTATGGGGATGTTCTTTAGAAGCGCTAATTTATCCAACCGGTCAATAACAAAAATGCGAAGGAGTGCGCGAAGATGAAAAAACTTTTCACTTTCGCACGCGTCACGAAAATGAACGACATGTTTTTGGATATGAACAACACTTTCGCAAAAACGCGCGAAAATCGAAAGCGAATGTGCGGAGAAAACTTGTGCGAAAATGTGCGAAGACTTCATTCGCAACATGTGTGCGAGAAGAGACAAGATGCGAACGCATTCGAGTCATCATGCGAAGCTACAGCAAGCGGAACCTTCATCGTTGGCTCGAGCATGAAGTTTCAAAACCAAAAAACTGGCATGCGAAATGCACAAGCAATTGCAATTGACATTGCCCCGGTCGCAGCCTTTCTACGCCCATGAGTCTACCTGAATCAGTTCTCATTGCGAATCGCGGCGAAATCGCGGTGCGCATCGTGCGAACGTGCCGCAAGCTGGGCATTCGCACAATAGTTTCATATTCAAGTGCTGATCGTAACTCTCTGGCAGTTCGAATTGCAGATGAGGCTATTGAGATTGGGCCTCCCGATTCGCGTAGCTCATACTTGAATATCGAAGCAATTATCGCGGCTTGCAAGAAGACTAGAGCTGCCGCAGTTCATCCTGGATATGGATTCCTGTCCGAGAATGCTGAATTTGCAAGCAGACTGGCTGCAGAAGGCATTCAATTCATTGGTCCGTCACCGGATACAATTCGATCCATGGGAGACAAAATCTCCGCTCGCAAACTCATGCAAGACAAAGGGGTTCCCGTTGTACCAGGATACAATGGAGATGACCAGAGTCCTGGACGACTCAAAGAAGCAGCCATGTCGATCGGGCTTCCCGCTCTCATCAAGGCTTCCGCCGGGGGAGGAGGAAGGGGGATGCGCGTGGTCACCCGAGAAGAAGAGTTTATCCCGGCGCTCGAAGCGGCAAAACGGGAAGCACTCGGAGCATTCGGCGACGATCGAGTCTTTGTTGAAAAATACGTCTCCAGTCCCAGGCACATCGAAGTACAGGTGTTAGGCGATTCGCATGGCAAAGTGGTCGCTCTCTTTGAAAGAGAATGCTCTCTGCAAAGAAGGCATCAGAAGATCGTAGAAGAAAGCCCGAGCCCTGCCCTCACCGAACTTCTAAGAGAACAGATCATGAAAGCGGGCGTTCTGGCAGCAGAAGCAGTGTCATATGTAAATGCCGGAACCGTTGAATTCATCTATTCAGACACAGAACGCACATTCTATTTCCTCGAAATGAATACCAGGCTCCAGGTGGAGCATCCCGTCACTGAAATGGTCACTGGAATCGATCTGGTGGAACAACAACTCCGTGTGGCAGGCGGGCTACCTTTCTCCTTTGATCCCGCTTCTTTGAGCCAGACGGGGCATGCCATAGAGGTCAGACTGTATGCGGAGGATCCGGAGAAGAATTTCCTTCCGGCTACAGGCAAAGTGCACCTTTTTGAGACTCCGGCTGACGTTCGAGTCGATTCGGGCATTGAGTCAGGAGACGAAGTCACCATCCACTATGATCCCATGATTTCAAAGATCATATCCCATGGCGTCAATCGCGCAGAAGCGATCGACAAAATGACAAAGGCTCTAGACGAAACGGTTTTGTTTGGGCCAAACAACAACCTGGACTTCTTGCGTTCGATTGTAAGGCACCCTGTATTTCGGTCGGGCAAAATCACGACTGGATTCATCCCCGAGCACTTCCCTTCTTTTAGAAGAACTTCTTCTCCAGACACAGTTGAGCTTGCCCGGGCATCCGCCTCTGTTTTAACTTACCTTGGCGGCAAACAAATCTCCGGATCAGAACTCAATCTGGCTCAGACCGGCGGAGATCTGCTACCGTGGATTCAAATCGAGGGGTTCCGGCTTTGGAATTAGGCTCAAAAGTAGAAGTAACAAGAGAAGAAGTGAATGGCGGAACTATCGTTCATGTAAAGTTCGATCAGCCAGAGACCAGGAATTCGCTGACTCTGGAAATGGGTCTTTCCTTTCACCGCGTCATGCATGCGCTTGCAGGCGAACATCCTCTTCCACGGGCTTGCATTCTATCTGGTAAAAACGGAGTCTTCTCAAGCGGCGGAGATTTCCAGCTGCTCAAGAGCTTTGCTGAGAAAACTCCCAAAGAGAACACAGAATTCATGCAGTCCTTCTACAGATTGTTTCTCACAGTGCGTCACATGCCTTTCCCGGTTCTCGCAGCAGTCAATGGCCATGCGATTGGAGCGGCGCTCGCGATCACTCTGGCATGTGACCTTCGCTATTTTGTTCCGGATGCGAAGTACTCTTTGAATTTTGTTCGCATAGGAATCCATCCTGGAATGGGATCCTCTTTTCTTCTCAAACAAATCGCAGGAATGATGAGAGCCCAGGAACTCATACTCACCGGAAGATATTTTTCCGGAACGGAAGCAGAGCAGATGGGAATCTGTCACGGAACGTTTCCGGCAGACACCATTGTAGAGAAAGTCACAGAGATCGCGCGCGAAATCGCACTCGGAGCACCCAGAGCAGTGCGTCTTGCCAAAAGGTCTCTCTACGAAGCAACAGACATTGAAAACGCAATCCAGCTGGAATCGCATTTTCAGGCTGAGACGTATCAAACTCAGGATTTCAGAGAAGCACTCAAAGCAATCGAAGAAAAAAGGACACCCACTTTCAAGGACGAATAACGTTCATGGACAAGAAGAAAATCATCCGAATCATCATTGGCGCCGCCGCCGCACTTCTCATAGGAGCCGGACTATTCGCCATCGCAGGCCCCGGTCGCCCCCCGGGCAATGGCTCAAAGAAAGTATTGTTTGAAATCGAATCCGGAAGCGGGCCAGGCAGTGTCAGCGAACGCCTCGCGGCAGAAGGGCTCATCACGAATTCAGCGTACCTTCGATTTCTGCTGCGAACCACAGCCGGCGGCAAGATCAAAATGGGAGTCTATGAAATCAATGACGGTATGTCTGCTGGTGAAATCGCTTCTCTGATTTCTCGTGGCAAAGTAAAAATGATTTCCATCACCATCCCGGAAGGATGGCACAACAGACAGATCGCGGATGAAATGGTGGCCAAGGGTCTGGTCAAAACGACGGAAGAATTTCTCAAGCTGACAGAAGATCCGCAGGTTCTGGCAAAATACAAAATTCCGGCAAAGACAACAGAAGGGTACTTGTTTCCGGAAACATACAGTGTGCCTCTCGGATATTCCGCGACATCGTTTCAAGATTTGATGATCCGCCAGTTCTTGAAGAAAGCACGCGAAGCGGGAGCCGCAGAAAATATCACACCGCAAGAACTCCATGAAAAAGTAATCATGGCTTCCATCATTGAAAGAGAAGCGCTCAAGCGCGAAGAGCTACCTCTCATGGCCCAGGTATTTGAGAATCGCCTGGAAAAGAGAATGAAACTCGAATCGTGTGCCACCATTCAATACTTGTTTGAGCGCCCTCACAAGAAACTATACGAAAGAGATCTTGTGATTCAATCGCCTTACAACACGTACATCCACAAAGGACTTCCTCCCGGGCCCATCTCAAATCCAGGACTTCCGGCACTTCGCGCAGCTTTTCACCCGGAAGCAACGGACGCTCTCTTCTTCGTTCTCAAACCGGATGGATCGCATCACTTTTCCAAAACATTCAAAGAGCACAATGAGGCCAAACAGAAGTATCTGGGTGGTGCTCCTGTATGAAAGACGTAGCAGATGCAGCGAACTCTCTAAAGAACATGCTCTCTCAGCTTGAGAAAGAGAACAAAAAGCTGACTGGAGATCTGGAAGTTAAGCGAAAAGAAAGAGCGACTCGCATCAAAGAGGCAAAGGCCACGCAGAAGAAGATGCACAGTCATCTGGAAAAGATTGATGGGCACCTGGCAAAAGGGCGCGCCGCGCTCGACAAGCAGACCGGAGCGCTCGCAGGCATCAAAAAGATAGTAAAGCAACAAGAGCAGACGCTCAAAGACCTCCATCTCAGGCTCGAACGGTTAGAACACGGACTGCGCGGAGGCAAAATGTCCATCCCGGATGCGCGCCGTGAACTCATGAAAATGCTCGAAGATCTGCAAGGAATGAAGAAGCAGAGAGAGAAGATTATGTCCTCGGAAGGAAAGGTAAACGCAACGAATTTCCCCTCATTTCGCCTTGACCCCTGAAGCGTTTCGGTACGATTGGCACTGGCAATGATTATTCTCGAGAACCAGAAGACGAAAGTCACCAAAGACCCGGAAATCGTTAAGTCCTGGGTCCTCATTGACGCAAAAGACCAGATCCTGGGGCGTCTCGCCTCCAAGGCTGCTCATAGACTGCGCGGAAAACACCGTGTTGATTTTTCAGAGAATCAAGACATTGGCGATTTCGTAGTCATCATCAACGCGAAGCATATTCGCACTACTGGAAGAAAGATGGAAGATAAGATGTATCGCCATCACTCCCGCCATCCAGGTGGACTCAAAGAATTCAATCTCAAGACGATCCTCGAAAAGCATCCAACTCTGGCTGTGGAAAAAGCGGTAAAACGCATGATTCCTTCCGGTCCTCTTGGACGCAAAATCATGGGCAACCTGAAGATTTACGCGGGCGCAGAGCATCCACACAAACCACAAAAACCAACTCAGATCTAATATCAGGAAAGCATCATGGCTGTGAAAGCAACTCTCATTGTAGGCAGAAGAAAGACCGCAGTAGCGCGCGCTAAATTGACAGCGGGCACGGGTAAGTTCATTGTAAACGGAAAGGACCTCAAAGAGTTCTTCCCACTTGCTCGCCTGCAAAAGACAGCAGCTCAGCCACTGGTTCTGGCCGGTCTTGAAGCCAAGTATGACGTGTCTGCTAACGTGGCGGGCGGCGGAATCACAGGCCAGGCAGGAGCAGTTCGCCTCAGCCTCGCTCGCGCTCTGCAAACAGTCAATCCAGCACTCCACACGGACCTCAAGAAGGCCGGATTCCTGAAGCGCGACCCGAGAATGGTGGAAAGAAAGAAATACGGCAAGCGCAAAGCACGCCGCGGCACACAATTCTCCAAACGCTGATTTTTTTCTTCAGTAATTTGCAAAATCTGCCGATCATGTAAAAGGCCCAAATGTGCCTGCACGGAGGCAGTCATGCAAATTGAATCTGGATCACCCGGTTTCGAAGCAATCAGTCGTTCCACGCGTATGCTCAACGAGCTCAATCAAACGATTGTAGATAAGACTCAAGAATTTCAAAGCAAAGCGGTTAAGATGAATGTTGCAGAGCAAGTTACATCATCCGCCGAAAACCAGATCGACCTGCAAGCATAACCTCAGCGCTCGGGCAGTAGCTTTCCCGTTCCCCAGTCCGTGGTGACAGAGGACTCGCCTGCCCGATTTACTGAAAGCTGGAAGAATCTTGAGCCTTTCAAAAAGCGAAAGGCCAGGATTCCATTCTCACATAAAAACAAGTCCGACTTCACCTGCTCACTTGAATTCTCTGGCGCACCATTCACGTTGCCGGAATAGTTCAAGGCCAGAATTTCAAATTGTTTTTCAGTTCTGATATGCGAAAGAGAAACATCTCCGCGGACGCTCACGCCTGATTTGTGAATTTCAAACACCATACGTATCTGGTTTCGTGAAATAGAAACGATCTGGCCTTTACCAATCCATTCGCCTCCATTTTGAATCTTAAATCGCGTCCCCTCTCGAAGAGTTGAATAGTGCGAAAAATCAAAGGGGCCACGAGCAATCAGAGTGCCTGAAATAAGAAAAGTCTGCACGATCAAACAAAAAGCAACCGCTCGCCTCCGCCAGGATACTGCAAACTCAAGGCACATACAACTGAAGCTCGATGCGTTCGTTTCTATACTGGGAAAAATCGTCTGGAGAAGGATTGAGAATTTCTGATTCTCCGAGACCCTGGAAATCCATTCTGTCCTTCCAGGAACCTTGCATTCTTTTGTACAACTGCAGTGCGCGACGTTCTGTGATTTCCAGGTTTTGCTCTTCCCCACCAGGAAGTCCGGAGTTCACATATAGATGAATGTTGTATTTGCGAAAGCGTGACAGATGCGAAAGTACATCGCTGATGGCCGCTTCTCCCTGCGAAGTGAGAGTAGAGTCCGCATTGAAGTACTTTTGCACAGGGATTCTGGCATAGAGAGCTCTCTGCCCTGGTGCCACAGGACGAAGCAACGTCTTACTTCGCACAACTAGCTTTTCCGGCTTAGAAAGGTTACCGGCTCGATCGCGGGCCTCAAGCACCACAGTGAAAGTCTCCAGGGATTCAATCGGCTCACCCGCGTCCGACAAACCATTCCACATGATTCGCTCTGGCAAGGCCGCTCCCTGCCATGTGCGAATCAGCTTTTGAAATCGATTCTGCGTGTCCGGTGTTACTAGAACGCGAATCGTCCATTGTTCTATACCGGAAATATCCGCCGCGTCCATCTTAAAAGAAATGTCTTCTTCTTCCCCATCGCCATCCGGCGAGAAGCTGGAAGAACTGGAAGAGAACGAAACGCCGGGTGGTGACGTGTCCACCCGAAACGATCTGGGTGCGCTCGATACAGTGCCCTGAGTGGTCTCCAACGTCAGTTTCGCGTCGTATATCCCATCTTTGACGATCGCCCCTGCCGCGTTTTTTCCATCCCACACCAGAATTCCAGGAAGGACTCTTTGAGGTTGTGTATCGTATATGATTTCCGGCGAGTCGTGAGTCAAAATTTGAAGGCGATAGGACTTCACACCAGCCCTGAGCGATTGATTGAAATATTGAATCAAAAACTGGATCTTGTCTTTCACCGAATCGCCGTTAGGCGAAAAGGATTCATCCGGCTGAAGGTCGATTTGAGGAAGTTCTGTAACCACAAGGAGGCCGGGGATGCTTTCGCGTACGACTACGCCAGCTGGACTGCGCGCTTCGAGCCAGTACGTGTAGCATCCCCACGGAACTAGATCGCCTTTTGCGGTTCTTCCGTTCCAGATGATCTTAGGAGAAAGAGTCCCGGGCCATGTTCGCGTTTCGAGGATTTCCCCGGCCGCGTTTACGATCCTTCCAGTAAAAACAGTCTTTGGATCCGCCTGCGCGGATTGCGAGATCGCAAATTCTCCTTTCGTAGAATCGGCTGGCTTTCCGTCCTGAGTGACTCCGCGCACAATCGCGCGAACATCCGCCGAAAGAGTAAGCTGCGGCCTGCGAGTGGAAAGTTCCACCGTAACTGAATTGGAATTGCTCACACGCCCGCTCGCATCGGCTGCAGTGACTGTGATTCTGTAGTTGCCATCGGGCAGGATCTTCCCGGCATCATCCCTTCCGTCCCACGGTATGCTTTCTGGAAAGGAGAGAGGACGAACCGTTTCTGCGAATGGAAGAAACAAATTGGACACCGCTCGCCTGGGACGAATCCACCGTAAATCCGCCCGAATGGTGCGAACCAGGGAACGATCGTTTTCGATGCGCAAAGCGTAATCGGCCGGTGTTTCGAGAGAGGATGGGATTTCCAGAAACCGCACTTCGATTTCATCCTGAATCCCGTCCCCGTTAGGTGAAAATGCGAAGTAGGATGTGCCTATGACAAGGCTCGACGAATCCGCCGACAGAGCCGTCAGGATGAGAAACGCCAGAATCTGCGGAAAAGGTCTAAATTTCACCGTTCAAAAGGAAGTGCCGCACGCCCGGTCTTTTTGTAAAGTGGTAAAACATGGCAGAGAAAGTCCTGGTTGCAATGTCGGGTGGCGTGGATAGCGCTGTGGCCGCGCTTCTGTTGATTGAACAGGGCTACGAAGTAGTGGGTGTGAATCTTCGCACGTGGGACTACGAAGCAGTTGCCTGTGATACAAGAAAGAAGTCATGCTGTAGCCCCAGAGACGTCCAGGACGCCAGAGACACTGGTATTCACCTGGACATTCCATTCTATGTAGTGCGAATTGAGAAGGCTTTCAAAGAGTCCGTGATGGACCGTTTTGTGCTGGATTACGTTTCAGGAAGAACTCCCAATCCATGCGTAGAATGCAATACGTTCGTCAAGTTTGGAATTCTATTTGAAAAGGCCAGATCTCTTGGCATTGATCGAATTGCAACAGGTCACTATGCGCGGACCCATGCGGGAAAAAGACACAGCATTCGTGTTGGCCGCGACAATAGAAAAAATCAAGCTTACTACCTCTACGGGCTTTCGCAGGATGCGGTGGCCAATTCCATCTTCCCGTTAGGCGACATGGAGAAACCTGCCGTTCGCGAAATCGCTCGCAGGCACGATCTGGTCGTCGCAGAGAAAGAAGAGTCGCAGGAGATATGCTTTGTTCCGGAAAACGACTACCGCTCTTTTCTGAAAAGACAGGGAGTTGAATTTCAACCCGGCTATTTCAAAGACAGAGACGGAAGGATTCTGGGAAAACATTCCGGAAAAGAAAACTACACAGTAGGTCAGAGAAAGGGTCTCGGAATCTCGTGGCAAAAGCCTCTCTACGTAATGAGCATTGAAACAAACGGCGACGTCATTCTTGGAACGGATGAAGACGATTTCATGCGCGAATTCTACGTAGAACAGACGATCTACCAGGCGCTCGGGCCCGAGGATTTTTCCGGTGAAATTCATGCACGCGTACAAGTGCGTTATCGTGCGAATCCTGTCTCCTGCGTGGTGTCGCGCGCTGGAAGCTCTGATAAGATCGCGTGGAATGGAAAGCCGGAAGGCGACATACTGCGAGTGAGACTTCTCGAAGGTGCAGGTGCCGTGACTCCCGGTCAAAGTGCAGTGTTCTTTCCGTCTGTAGAACTTGCGAATGCCCATGATCTCCCGGAAGATGTAGTCCTTGCCGGGGGAGTGATCCAGAAAACCTGAAGGAAGTCGATCCGGTCCTTCTAGTTCTTGCGGCGCAAATGAAGAGGAAAGTCTTCCGGGCCGACAGGACTCGCAGTAAACACAAGATGGTCTTCGGATAGAACCTTCACGTATTTCACTTCGAGCCTGTGAGATTTATTCCCCAGAATCGTAAGCTTCCACACTCCGTTTTCCAATCTGGAATCCATGATTGCAACGCTGTCTTCAATGGCCCGGTTTGGCACTCCGCCTGCGACTCTTTCTTCTGCAGACAAAACCCGAAAATCAATCGTTGCAGAATAGCGCTCTTCCCCGAATGTCATCGACGTGATGCGAGACAGGAAGCGTGCCTTCTGCATTGCATCCGGACTCGTCTTTGCGACCCGCTTAAAATTCTCATCCTGAATGGTCCAGTCCAGATCGACGTTCCAGGATCCGGAAAGCGCAGGGTAATGAGTGCGCGCCATCCCACTGGAGCAATGCAAAACTACCATGAACGGGATTACAAGAAACAGGGGTGCAATGATTCTCATGGCATTCCTGTATCCCTCACACAGGAGTTGTCCATTCATTTCTCAGGCGGTGTGGGTCGCAGCGGACCTGGCGCGGATGGCCCGCCCACCTTGCAACTGCCGCCCGGGTTTTATCACGCAATAGAATGACGTATTACATACATCCCCCCTCTATTATCACGCAATTCTTGTTCGTTTTACATCCGGAGGTGGTGTGGGCCGCAAGTGAAGGTGGCGCGGATTACCCGCCCGGGTTTTATCACGCAATAGAACGACGTATTACATACATCCCCCCTCTATTATCACGCAATTCTTGTTCGTTTTACATCCGGGGGCGGTGTGGGCCGCAAGTGAAGGTGGCGCGGATTACCCGCCCGGGTTTTATCACGCAATAGAACGACGTATTACATACATCTCCCGCAATTATCACGCAATTCTTGTTCGTTTTACATCCGGAGACGATGTGGGCGTCTCGAAAGCCCGAGCAATATGCTATGTAGTACGTAGAATTATTCCCGTGCAAGCCACGCTCGAACTCATTGCTCTACGCAGAGGAGGTAGTAACCTGGATTCGTACAGGCAATGGTTCCACCGAAAATCGACATATTCGAAGTAACGTTGCCGTTTCCCAGATCTTGATTGCCCGCTGTATTGCTCCACGCGCCGCAATCATTTCCAGAATTTCTCCATGCAGTGTCCATTCCTGTTTTGTAAGAGATTCCAGAATTCACAAAGCCGGCGCTGAGGGGGAAAGAGAACAATCGGTTCGCTCCGGTGATCCCTATTACCGTTGTGCCGTTGGCCTGTCTGTATTCCT
>Ga0268298_10001406_pt1 | contig 28472 bp, 23 predicted proteins | sample WWTPWeurt_MetaG_FD_194462 | JGI IMG/M metagenome (GOLD analysis project Ga0268298, IMG submission 194462) | Activated sludge microbial communities from WWTP in Nijmegen, Gelderland, Netherland - WWTP Weurt | ecosystem: Engineered > WWTP > Aerobic digester > Activated sludge | place... | reverse complement strand
TGATCTGGCTCCGCTCGTCCTGGCACTGCACCACGGTGTTGGTGGGCAGGTGGGTGAGGCGCACGGCGGAATAGGTGGTGTTGACGCTCTGCCCGCCCTTGCCACCGGAGCAGAAGGTATCGACTCGCAGGTCCTTCTGGTGGATCTCGATGTCCACCTCCTCGGCCTCGGGCATGACGGCCACGGTGCACGCCGACGTGTGGATGCGGCCCTGGGTCTCGGTCTTGGGCACCCGCTGCACCCTGTGGACGCCGCTCTCGAAGCGGAAGAGGCTGTAGGCGCCATCACCCTGGATTTCGGCCGTGGCATCTTTCAATCCGCCCGCGTCGGCATCGCTCTCGTCCAGTACGGAAACCTTGAAGCCGCGTCGCTCGGCGAAGCGGATGTACATGCGGAAGATCTCAGCGGCGAAGAGCGCCGCTTCCTCACCGCCGGTGCCGGCGCGGACTTCGAGGATCACGTTCTTGGCGTCGGCCGGATCCTTGGGGATGAGCAGCCGCTTAATCTCCGCATCGCCCTCGGCGATGGCCTTCTTCAGGTCGGGGATCTCCAGCTCGGCCATCTCGCGCAGATCGGCGTCCATGGACTTGTCGCCCAGGATGGACTCGGCCTCCTCCAGCTGCTTGAGCAGGTTGCACTGGGTCTGGAAGGCAAGCACCACCGGCTCCAGCTCTGCCCGGAGCTTCGACAGCTCCCGCAGGCGCTTGGGATCCGACACCACGGCCGGATCCTGGAGCTGCGCCTCCACTTCCTGGAAGCGGGCCGCCACGGCTTCAAGCTGGTCGAGCATGATCCCTCCCTTTCGCGCCTACGAAAAAGGACGGGCCGATCGCTCGGCCCGTCCTTTGGAACGAATCAGCTAGGCTTCGGGAGTGACCGGAGCGGTCTCGACAGGAGCCGCCTCGGCAGTCACCGGGGCCGGCTTCTTGGCGTACTTCTTGTTGAACTTGTCCACCCGGCCTTCGGTGTCCATCAGGCGCTGCTTGCCCGTGAAGTACGGGTGGCAGTTCGAGCAGATTTCCACGCGCAGTTCCTTCTTCGTGGAGCGCGTCATGAACTCGTTGCCGCAGGCGCAGTGGACCTTCACGTCGTGCAGTTCGGGGTGCATCTTCTCTTTCATGGCTTTCCTCCTGGGACCGACCGGATGCCCCCACGAGCGGGGTATGTGCACGCGGCTTGTCCACGCAAGACGACCAGTCTACCGCCCGGGCCCTTCTGACTCAAGGGGGATTCCCCAGGAAGGCACTAGCCTTGCTGCTGCTGGGGGGTGAGCACCCGCCGTTCCGCCAGGAGGCGCTTGAACCGGGTGGCCAGCATCACGCTCAGCAGGATGGTGGCGTTGAAGCTGAGTTCCAGGGGCACCTTCCCCCACTGGAACTGGATCCGCCCCAGCACCCCCGCCTCGAGGATGAACATGAGGGCCGTGAACACCACCGGCTCCAGCAGCGTCTGCCAGAGGGGGCGTTCCTGGCTGTGGCGCTCCAGCAGGAACCCCGTGAAGGCGCCATAGAGCAGGCGGGTCGGCTTGAAGCCGTGGTGCGTGGTGAAGCCCAGGGGGATGGACAGCAGTGCGGTGATGAGCACGGCCACCAGGGTGCGGGCCCAGGGATCCAGCCGAAGCCAGTGGCGGCGGACCCAGAAATAACCGGCCCCCACTGCCAGGCCTTGGGCTGCCGCGAAGGCCAGGGCGATGTACCAGCGCCAGCCCTCGAACCACATGTGCCCCCCGGTGGCGAGCCCGATGATCATGCCTGCGGCGAGGGCGGTGCCGCCTCGATGGTTGGCATCCTGGCCCTCTCCGGCCGCGAGTTCTTCCGCCAACAGGCTGGGGTGCTCCTTCTCGGAGAGCATGGCCGCCATGCCCGATTCGGACTCGATGCCCCGGGCCTCCGCCTCGTCCAGCAGGTGTGCTTCCAGCTCGCGGATCACCGTCAGGCGACGCCGCCGCGACAGGCCCTTGAGGCCTGAACCCACCTGGACGAGATAGGCTTCGAGCGCCCTAGACATGGGGAAACCGCTAGGCCCTGGGCCCCACGAAGGCCTGGACCATGTCCACGAACTGGTTCCATTCCTTCTTCTTGGCCGTCAGGAAAGCCAGACCGGCCGGCTGGATGGCGTAGTAACGCCGCTCCCGGCCGTTTTCCTGGGTCTCCCAGTAGGAGGCGATGAACTCGGTGGCCTCGAGTTTGTGGAGAGCGGGGTACAAGGCCCCCTCTTTCAGCGTATAGGTGCCGCCCGTCCGCTGACGGACCGTCTCGATGATCTGGTAGCCATACATCGGCCCCTCGCAGAGCAACGACAACAGCAGCAACGGGGTGCTGCCCTTCAGCAATTCACGGTCCACGAGGCCCTCCAGCTCAGGAGAAGTAAGCCCTCTCAATCTGCCTCGCAAAACGATGGTTGTCAAGGTCAGCTCCAAGTGACCTCCAGGGCTGGTGCGCGGCAGGGCCAGCCACCTCAGCCCCCCTTCATCGCCTCGGTCAACGGGATGCGGCTGGCCCGCCAGGCCGGCAGAAACCCACCCAACAATCCCATCACCAGGCTGAAGGCCACCCCCTGCGCCATGAGGCCCGGAGTGATGGTGAAGGCGAAGCTCACGTCGCTGAAGGTCTCAAAGCTGGTCGTGCCGGTCTGGATGCCATTGGCGAAGAGGGCCAGACCTGATCCCAGGATGCCGCCGGTCAGGCACAGGAAGATGCTTTCCCACTGGAAGCTGGCCAGGATCTCCCGCTGGCGGAAACCCAGGGCCCGCAGGGTGCCGATCTCCTTGGTGCGTCCGGCCACGGCGGCGTACATGGTGTTCATGGCTGCGAAGATGGCCGCCCCGGTGAGGATCAGGGTGATGAGGTTGCCCAGGATCTTGATGGGGTCGCCCGCTTTGGTGAGTTCCTTGAAGTAGTCCGTCTCCCGGATCACTTCCAGCTTCAGCCGCTTGTCGTCCTCCACGGCCTTCAGGAAACCCTCGACCCGCTCCGGACTCTCCAGGCGGGCCACCATGGCCGAGTAGGATTCGCGCCGGAAGGCCTGCATCACGTCGTTCACGTCGGACCAGACCTCGCTCTCGTAACTGGCACCACCGGCATCGAAGGTGCCCACGATCAGCCAATCCCGACCGCCCATCCGCAGGTTGCGGCCGAGTTCCAAGGTCGGGAACCGACCCTGCATCTTGCGGGGCACCACCACTTCGCTGAGGCCCGGCCGGAACCAGCGCCCCTGAACCAATTGGACTTGGGGGCGCAGGGTGATGCCCCTGCCCTCCAGCCCGCGCACCGTCACGTTGGTGTCGGTGCCGTCCGCCATGGGGAAGAGCTTCACCACCACGACCTCTGCGCTGGCCATCGGCCCCGCCGCATCCCGCTTGAGCAAGGGATGCACCTTCAGGATCCGCATTCGGTCCCGCTCGATGGAGCTGTTCAGCTCGAACCGGGCGTTGGGCCGCAACACGAGGGCCTGGTCCGGCCGGCCGCTGCTGACGAAGGCCACGGAGAGTCCCTGGGCCAGGCTGAGCACCACTACGAAGATGCCCACCACCAGGGCGATGGCTGCCGCCGTACTGAGGCTCGACAGCTTGCGCTGCCAAAGGGAGCGCAGGTTGTAGCCCAGGGGAATGGGATAGGCCACCAGGGCCCACACCAGCCAGGCCAGGTAGGCAACGAAAGGAAGGGCGAGCAGGAGGCCGATCATCAGCCAATGGCCTTCAACCCATCGGTGATGGGGCGTCGGGTGGCTGAGTAGGCCGGAATGAAGGTGGCCAAGACACCGATGGCCAGGGCTCCAGCCAGGCAGGCCACGATGGTGTCGGGGAGGATGGCGAAGTCCGCGAAGAAGGGCATGGCCATGCCCAGTGAGCTGCGGACGCCCCCGGCGGCCAGGTTGGCCAGCAGCACGCCGAGGGCGCCGCCCGCGCCCACCAGCAGCACCCCCTCGGCCAGCAGCAGGGCCAGGACCCGGCCCGTGGAGAAGCCCATGGCCCGGAACACGGCGATTTCGGTGGTGCGTTCCCGGATGGCCGTGGCCATGGTGTTGCCCGTGACGATGAGGATGGCCACCACCACCGCGGCCGTGATGCCCTGGATGATGGCGCCGATGTTGCCGAGCATCTTCACAAAGCTGAGGTTGAAGGCGTTCTCCGTCTCCGTGAGGGTCTCGTAGGCGCTATTGGCGTAATGACGGTCCACGCGCTCCACCAGGCGGGGGATGTCCTCGGGCCGATGGGCGCGCAGCCAGAAGGACCCCACCAATCCCTTCATCCGGGGAACCCCTTCCTCCAGGAGCTTGTAGTGGAAGTGGAGGACATTCTCGTCCGAGGGCTTGGGGCTCCGGAAGATCAGCCGGATGGTGAGCCGGGGATTGATGGGAAAAATGGTGCCCGTCAGCGGCACCACATCCCCGACCTTCCAGCCGTTCTTCCTGGCCAGGCTCTCGCCGACGATGCAGCCGGCGCCATCCCGGATGTAGTCCTTCATCTGGGCTTCCGTGATGCCTGCCACCCCGAACTCTTCCTTGAAGGTCTGAAAGAGGGCGGTCTCGTCACTGGCGAAGTTCGCGAAAAAGTTGCGGGGGTCCTGGTAGTACCCACCGAACCACTGGAGGGCACAGACGGTTTCCACTTCCGGCTGTTGGCGAAGATACGCCTCGTAGCTGCGGGGGAGCATCTGGGTCAAGCCGCTCTTGTGCCGGACCACCAGCCGGTTGCTGGAGTTGGGGTTGTTGGTGACGGCGTCCAGGGTGGTGAGCAGGCTCTGGAGCACGGCCACCGTGAACACCGACAGCACGAGGCTGCCCACGATGAGCAGGGTGCGCCGCTTGGAGCGCATGAGGCTCTTCCAGATGAGCGCCAGCCAGCGCATCAGGGGGCCTCGCCGGTCACCGGTTCACCTCGACAGCCTTGTCCAGCACGCCCTTCTCCAGGTGGATCTGGTGCCGCGCGTGATGGGCAGCCTTGGGATCATGGGTGACCATCACGATGGTCTTGCCGAGTTCCGAGTTGAGGCGCTCCATAAGGCCCAGGACCTCCTCGGCATTCTTGGCATCCAGGGCCCCGGTGGGCTCGTCGGCGACCAGCAGGTCGGGGTTCGTGACGACGGCCCGGGCGATGGCTACGCGCTGCTCCTGGCCGCCGCTGAGCTGTCGGGGATAGTTCCGCATCTTGTCCGTGAGGTTTACCAGGGTCAGCGCCTGCTCCACACGGTCGCGCCGCTCGCCCCGGCCCGCACCAGACACCAGGAGGGGCAGCTCGACATTCTCGAAGGCGTTCAGCACGGGCACCAGGTTGTAGTTCTGAAAGATGAAGCCCACATGGGCGTTGCGCCAGGCGGCCAGCTGATCATCGTCCAGGTCGTTCAGCTCGTGGTCGCAGACTTCCAGGGAACCGCCCGTGGGCCGATCGATGCCCGCGATGAGGTTGAGAAGCGTGGTCTTGCCACTGCCGGAAGGACCCATCAGGGCGATGTAGGCGCCGGCCGGAATCTCCAAGTCGATGCCCTGGAGCACAGGGATCTCCAACTCCTCTCGCCAGTAGCTCTTGGCGATGTCGCGCAGGGTGATGATGGGCTCGCCCCCGCCCAGGTCGAAGCGATCACTGGTCATCCCTGCTTCACCCTCACCTTGGCCCCGGGCTTCAGCGATTCGGGCGGCGCCACGATGAGCTGCGCGTCCTTGGCTAGGCCATCCACCTCCAGGCCGATGGGGTTCTCCGCCTTGACGGTCACGACCTTGCGCATCGCCAGGCCATTTTCCACCACCCAGACGAAGGGCCTGCCGTCCTGCTTCTTGACCTGCTCCCGACCCAGCACCACCACATCCTGCGGGTAGGCCTCGCCGAGGAAGGTGACCTTGGCACCCATGTCCGGCACCAGCAGGGCGTCCTTCTCGACGAAGGCCACCCGCACGATGACCACGGCCTTCTGGCGGTTGGAGCTGGGGTAGATCTCGCGGAGCCGGCCCTTCAGGTTGGCCCGGCCGCCCTGCCCGTCCAGGGCATCCACCCGGATTTCCGCGGGCATGCCCCGCTTGAGCTTGGCGATGGAAGCCTCATTCACCTCGACCTCCACCTCGAGCGTGTCGAAGTCCGCCATGACCAGGATGGCGTTGATGGCGTTGGCGCCGCCCGCGCTGCCGGGCGCCACGGTCTCGCCAACCTCGGACAGTTTCTGGGTGACCACGCCACTGAAGGGCGCCTTCAGGGCCATGCTGTCGAGCAGGGCATTCTGGTATGCCAGCTGGGCCTCCAGGGTGAGCTTCTGACTCCGCAGCCGGTCCACGGTGGCTGCGTCCTGGATGCCCAGGGTGCGCAGCTTCTCCGCCCGGTCCAGGTCCACCCGGGCCTGATCCAGCTGGGCCTGCACCTGGTCGCGGCTGGCCGCCAGGTCCGGTGACTCCAGTCGGGCCAGGATCTGTCCCTTGGTGACGTGGCTGCCCTCCTGGACGCCCAGCCAACTGACGCGGCCCAGCACCTTGCTCGAGAGGGTGGCCCGAGTGCGTGCCACCAGATAGCCCGAGGCGGTCACGAGCGGGTTGCGCTCTCCCGCCTTGAAGACCGTCGGGGACGAAACCGAGACCGCCACAGGGCCACCCCGGGCGGCCATCATGGCCACGAGGGCCCCCACGCCAAGCAGGCCGAGCACCACCCAGCCCCAAGGGAACCGTTTCTTGATGACGGAGGGTTTGCGGTCGCGCGACTCGCTCATGCTCGAGGCTCCAAATATCCAGGTAATGACAGGCTATCCGGGGATCAGGGGCGGTGGAAGCGGTAGTGGCTGACCATCCACTCCGAGCCTCCCAGGAAGCCCCACAGCTCGGCGCAGGCCATGAAGAAGATGCGCCACTGGGCGAAGCGCCAGGCCGCCTCGGAACCGTAGGCGGTCCCGAACAGTGCGAGGATCTCCTGCCGATGGCGGTCCTGGTTCCGCAACCAGGCCTCGGCCGTGGCCTGGTAGTGCGTGCCGCTGACTCGCCAGTGGTCCTCGAGCTTCAGGTGATCCTGGAAGCGCGCCAGGTAGGCATCCGACGGCATGATGCCGCCCGTGAAGAAGTGTTTCGCCATCCAGTCCGAGTCGTCGCGGACCTCGAAGGGGTAGGTGAAGTCCCGGTGGGTGAAGATGTGGACGAACAGCGCGCCCCTGGGCCGCAGCCACCTGGCGATGCGGGCCATCAGCTCCCGGTGGTTGCGCATGTGCTCGAACATCTCCACGCTGACCACGCGGTCGTAGGAGCCTGGGGCCTCGAAGAGGTTCATGTCCGCCGTCAGGATCGTCAGGTTGGCGAGCCCCCGCTCGGCCGCCCGGGCGAGGATGAAGGCCCGCTGGTCCTTCGAGTTCGACACGCCGGTGATCCGGCTACCGGGGAACCGCTCGGCCATCCACAGGGTGAGGCTGCCCCAGCCACACCCCAGCTCGAGGATATCCTGACCGTCCGCCAGCAGGGCCCGCTCGCAGGTCAAGGCCAGCATGGCTTCTTCGGCCCGACCGAGATCCGTGGTTCCATGCTGGAACAGAGCGGAGCTGTATTTGAGGTGAGGACCGAGCACCAGCTCAAAGAAGCGTGGTGGCACTTCGTAGTGCTGGTCATTGGCGGCCTGGGTATGCACGGCGATGGGGCCAGCGGTCCAGGCTTCCAGGTGGCGGCGGAACCGCTCGTGCGCCGCTTCGAGCCCTCCTTCGGATTCCTCCCGGAGGCGCTGACGCAACAGCCTCCGGATACCGAGGCGGATGACGGCGTCGGGAACGAGGCCCGCGGTGAGAAGCGTGTCGATCATGCGCCGGACCTCGGAAACCAGGGGATGAAGGCCGAGGTCTCCCGCTGGTAGCGGGCATAGTCCTCGGGACGGCTGCGGAGGCTCTGGGCCTCGGTGTAGGGAATGCCTGTCACCCGAAGCAGGAAGTAGAGCATCAGAGCCGGGCAGAGGACTGCCGTCCAACCCCAGGGCGCGGAAAAGGCCAGCAGGAGGTAGGCCACCCAGACCAGCCACTCGAAAAAGTAGTTGGGGTGGCGGGAGTAATGCCAGAGCCCCTCTCGGCAGGTCTGCCCCCGGCTTCCGGGCCGCGCCTTGAAGCGCCTCAGTTGTGCGTCCGCCAGGGCTTCGCCCACCCAGGCTCCGAGCCATAGGATCAGAGCGGCCCACTCAAGGGGATGCAGGCCGGGCCGGGGGTTCCAGGCGGCCAGCAGGAAGGGCAGGCCCAGCAGGACATCCAGCAGGGCCTGGGCTTGGAAGAAGACGAAGAACTTGGCGTTGGTGCCGGTCTGCCAGGCGGCGCGGATGGCCTGGTAGCGGCCGTCCTCGTGGGCGTCCGTGGCCACTCGGCGCCAGAGGTGCAGTCCCAAGCGAAGGCCGTGGAGGCCACCCATGAGGGCCACCAGGAGCCGCCGCTCCAGCGGCGCGGGGCCCAGGGCCGCCGCCAGCAGGGCCATGACGGCCAGGCCCAGGGCCCAGCCCACATCCACCCAGCCGGCGTTGCGGGTGCGGACCTGCCAGAGCCAGAAGCCCAATTGCATAAGGCCCAGGATTCCGGCCCCCCAGAGCGCTGCAACCATCATGCAGACACCTGCCGGAAGCGGCGGGCCGTCGCCCGGAAGAGGGGCGTCAGCACCAGTGCCAGCAGGGCCGAGCCCAGGGGTGCGGTCAGCAGCCAGGCCACGCCCGCGTGCCAGAGGCTGGTCCAGAAGGTGTGCAGGGCCCCCCAGGCATCGGCGCGGATGGCCTGGGAGAGGACCTCGATGGACAGGGGCAGGCGCGGCGCACCGAAGAGTTTTTCGCCTAAGCGGATGAAGGGGATGAGCAGGGCCAGCTGCAGGGGGTAGGCCAGGTAGTTGGCCACCTGCATGACCACCTGGTTCAGCCGGAAGGTCAGGGCGAGCAGGATGCAGAGCCCTGTGGAGGAGCCCACCAGCGGCGAGACACCCGCACCTAGGCCCAGGGCCAGGCTCCAGGCCATGCGCTCGGGGCTGAGGCCCTGCCGTAGCTGGGCCAGCAGCGGCTCCCAGAGCCGACGTCGCAACCAGCCCATCAGGGTTTCCTCAGAAGCAGGGCTTCAAAGCCTGCACCAGGCTTCAGCCGCGCCAGCTGGATCATCACGTAGGCCGCCATGGCGAGGTTGCCCAGGGCGAGGAGCAGGAGCAGCCAGAGGAAGCTCCACCCCAGGGAGGCCTCCTTGTAGGCGATCCAGAGCCAGAACCAGAGGAAGCCCAGGTAGGCGTCAAAGAGCGTGGCCACGCCCCAGCGATCCGCCAGCATGCGCTGGAAGCCCACGAGCACGTTGGCCTCGAGGCTGGCCCAGGTGGTGACGGCCACCATGGCGGCAAACACGGCGACGGCGAAGACCCAGAGACCCCGCATCACCAGGGCTCGTTGCGGAGGATGGCACCGCCGTCGGCCTTGGCCAGCAGCAGCTGGGCATCGCCGATGTGGCGCTCGGCAAAGGCCCCCTCGCAGTAGGCCAGGTAGTAGTCCCACATCCGGATGAAGGTCTCATCGAAACCCTGGGCCCGCACCTGGTCGAGCTGCGCGAGGAAGGCCGCGCGCCAGGCCCGCAGGGTGCAGGCATAGTGCAGGCCGATGTCTTCCAGGTGGTGCAGGTTTATGGTCGTGCAGCGGCCGAGGGAGGCCAGGATCCGCGATACAGAGGCCAGCTCCGCGCCAGGGAAGATGTGTTTCTGGATCCAGTCGCTCCGCCGGATGTAGTCGGGAAAGGTCCGCTCGTTCATGGTTATGGTCTGCAGCAGGAAGCGCCCGCCGGGCCGCAGCAGCCGGTCCACGGTGCCGAAGTAGGCATCGTAGTAGTCCAGCCCCACCGCCTCGAACATCTCGATGCTCACGGCCTTGTCGAACTCGCCATCGAGGTGGCGGTAGTCCTCCAGTCTCAGGTCGATCCGATCCGAGACCCCTTCCCGGGCAAAGAGGTCCCGCGCGTACTCGAACTGCTGACGGCTGATGGTGGTGGTGGTGATTCGGCAGCCGTGGGTCTTCACGGCATACAGGGCGAAGCCCCCCCAGCCCGTCCCGATCTCCAGCAGGTGGTCTTCGGGCGACAGCTGGAGCTTGCGGCAGATGAGCTCGAACTTGGCGAGCTGCGCCGCCTCAAGACCCTGGTTCGGCCCCTCGAAGAATGCAGAGGAATAGGCCAGGGTCGGATCCAGCCAGAGTTGGTAGAAGTCGTTGCCCAGATCGTAGTGGTGGCCGATGTTCCGGCGGGACCCCTCCACGTGGTTGCGCCGCCGCCGGTGCAGCAGGCGGTTGGCGGCCTTGCCCAGGGTGGCCAGGAAGCCACCGCCCTGGTCGAAAGCGGCCATGTTGCGCACGGCGATGCGGACCACGGCAACGAGATCATCCGCCTCCCACCAGCCCGCCATGTAGGCCTCCCCCAGCCCTACCTCGCCGTGCAGCAGCCCGGTCCGGAAGACCCGGGCGTCGCGGATGTGGACCCGGGCCCGCAGCGTGGCCTCGGGATCGCCGAAGACATGAATCTGTCCGTCCACCTCGAGATCCAGTCGCCCCGCCCGGATGCGGGCCAGGGCCTTCAGGAGGAGGCGCTGGGCGAAGGGGGAGGCGGGGCTTGAGGTTGGGAAGGACCGGGATGGGTGAACACCGGCACGCGCTTGATCCATAGCCAGAGAGCCTCCCAGTGAATGGCGGTGAGCACCTTGAGCGTCATCCAGGGGAACTGGAGGAGCGTTTTCAGTAGGATGCCGGGTGTCCAGGATTGTTTCTTCAACTCGAGGGAAACGTCAAAAAACAAATCTAGACGTTCAAATTCAACGATGGTCACCTTCAGGGTGTCCCCAGGGGGAGTGAAGGCCCAGCGGTAGCGGCAGTCCATGGGCATGAAGGGGCTCACGTGGAAGGTCTTGGCCACGTCGAAGCTGACTCCGCCCGGTCCCTGATGCCCCTCGGCAACGGGCATCCAGTAGGTGTGGCGCTCCCGCCAAGGCGTATTGCTCACCTGGGCCATGATCAGGGCCAGGCGCCCTTCCAGGTCATAGCAGTAGAAGTAGCTCACGGGGTTGAAGCAGATGCCCAGGTAGCGGAGGTGGGTCAGCAGGTAGATGGGGCCGCCCGGCAACGCATGGCCCTTGGCCTCGGCATCCAGGCGAAGCCGCTCTCGCAGGGGCAGAGCGGGATCCCCGAACTGATCCGCCTCGTGATAGGCCGCCCAGTTCCAGCGGCCGTAGCTGAGGAAGGGGGAGATCCTGCACAGCTCGGGAATGCGGTCCACATCCAGGAAGGCCATGAACAGCGGGTAAGTGAAGGCATGGACCTTCGGTTTCTGCCGCCGGTGCCGAACCTGGCCCACGTAGAGGGCGGGTTCGGGGAGGTTCACCATGCGACACCCAGGTCACGCGCCACCCTGACTCCTGAACGGACGCCGTCCTCATGAAAGCCGTAGCTCCAGTAGGCCCCGGCGTAATGGGTGCGGCCCTGAACCGAGGCGGGTCCGCTGACCTCGGCCCAGCGTGCCTGGGCGCGGATGGCCTCGCGGGTGAAGCGGGGATGCTCGTAGGCATAGCGGCCGGCGATGGTGGCAGGGTCGAGCAGGTCCTCTGCGTGCAGGCTCACGAACCAGTCCTGCCTGGTGGCCAGGGGTTGGAGACGGTTCATGTGGTAGGACAGCACCAGCCGACCGGAGTCGCCGTGCTCCCGGAAGTTCCAGGAGGCCCAGCCACGCCGCTTCGCGGGCAGCAGGGAGGCGTCCCGATGCAGCACCGTGGGGGTGCGATTGCTCGTGAAGGCCCCGAAAATCTCCCGCTCAGCGGGACTTGGATCCGCGAGGAGGGGCAGCACCTGGTCCCCATGGCAGGCCAGGACGACCTGGTCGAAAACCTGGGTCTCCTCGCCCTCCCGGTGGAGGTGGACGCCGGTGCCCGTGCGCCGCAGGCTGATGATCCGCGCCCCGGTCACGATGCGAGCCCGATAGGGCCTCGTTAGGGGCTCGAGGTATCGGGAGGTGCCGCCTGGGATCGTGCGCCAGGGGTGGTGGGTGGTCACACCCAGGAAGCCATGGTTGTGGAAGAAACGCACCAGAGTGGTGGCAGGGAAGGCCTCCATGTCCAGCAGCGTCGTCGACCAGACGGCCCCGGCCATGGGATAGAGATACTGCGCCTTGAACCGCTCGGAGAACCCGTGCTGGGCCAGGTATTCGCCCAGGGTTGGGCCTTCCGCGTCCGTGGCCTTCAGCAGGCCCTGGGCCACCCGATTGAAGCGGAGCACCTCCAGCCAGAGCCCGTAGAACGATGGGTCCACCAGGTGCCGTCGTTCCGTGAAAAGCCCGTTGAGGCCTCGGCTGCACCAGGGAAAGGCATTCCCGCTGGCCGCGAAGCTCATGTCGCTGGGGCAGGTCTCCACCCTGAGCTCGGCCATGAGCCGGAGGAAGGTCGGGTAGTTGACCTGGTTGTGGACGATGAAACCCGTGTCCACGGGAACCGGACCGTCCGGGGTGGCCACCGTCACCGTGTGGGTGTGGCCACCGACCCTGTCCTCCTTCTCGAAGACCCAGACCTCGTGTTCCCGACTGAGGAGCCATGCGCAGGAAAGCCCGGCGATGCCGGAGCCGATGATCGCGATCCGGCTCATGGCTTGGGGACCACCATGGCCGAGGCGGGAAAGGGGCGGATGTCGCGCACGATGCGCAGCCAGCTCAGGACCTTCAGCGCGTAGTAGGTGGGATCGAACTCCCACCAGCGAATGCCCTGCCGGCAGCTGGCCTGGTAGTGGTGGTGGTTGTTGTGCCAACCCTCGCCCAGGGTGATGAGGGCCAGCACGAAGTTGTTGCGGCTGTGGTCATCCGTGTCAAAGCGCCGAGTGCCCCAGACATGGGTGAGCGAGTTGATGCAGAAGGTCCCATGCCAGAGGAGCACGGTGGAGATGACGAAGCCCCACACCAGGGACTCCCAGGCGCCGATGCCCGTCCAGGCCCCGAAGGCGAAGGTGGCCGTGCCCAGCAGCCACGGACAGAGCCAGTGGTAGGTATCCAGGAAGCGGAGCTCGGGAAAGCGCCCGAAGTCCTCGATGGACCTGGTGTCGTAGTGATCGTGGGCGTCCGACAAGATCCACCCCACGTGGGACCACCAGAAGCCGTCGGTCACGGGCGAGTGCAGGTCCTGCGCGGTATCCGAGAAGCGATGGTGGTGGCGGTGGTGGGCTGCCCACCAGAGCACGCCCTTCTGCGCCGAAGTCTGGGCCACGAAAGCCAGCAGGAACTGGGGGACCCGGCCCAGCTTGTAGGTGCGGTGGCTGAAGTAGCGGTGATAACCGGCCGTCACCGCGAACATGCGAATCAGGTAGAGCCCTGCACAGAGCGCCACCAGCTTCCACGAGAAGGTGAGCCAGATCGCGGCCAGACAGGCCAGGTGTAGTAGAACGAACGAAACCGAGGTGACCGTCACTGCAAAGGGCTTGCGCATGGACCTTCCCGGGGCAGGACTCCAGGGTAGCCCAGGAAGACAGACGGCCCAGCCTCTGTTCAGAAATTCACGGGATGGTCACGGTCGTGGATGTGGGCCGGGTGCGAAATCCATGCGATGACCTCGCTGGTTCGATCCCAGAACGTCAACAAAGGCAGGGGGGCCATGCGGCCCCCCTGCCTTTGTTGGTGCACCCGACTGGAATCGAACCAGCGACCTTTGGCTTCGGAGGCCAACGCTCTATCCAACTGAGCTACGGGTACTGCGGCCTTCCATCATGGCTTCGAACGGGCTCTGGTTCAAGGTCGGCCTCCGGCCAACGCTCCTCCGCCTGACAGGCCCTGCCCCGCAGGGCCTTCCCGGTCCTGGCTTTCGGAGGCAGAGCCTCTAGCCCGGTGCCCCCACCATTCGCCGCCGCACTGAGCCGTTAGTCTCGGCGAAGTAACGGCGGACGCCCAGGGTGATGGCCTCGGCGACCTTGGCGCGGAAGGCGGGGTCCTTCAGCTTCTCCTCCTCCTTCGGGTTGGAGATGAAGGCGACCTCGACCAGCACTGCGGGCATGGCGGCCCCGCGCAGGACGATGAAGGGCGCCTGTTTGACACCCCGCTCCTTGATGCCGGCCAGCCGGTTGAGCTGCGTCTGGACGGCCACCGCCAGTCGCTCGGAGTCCTGGAGGAAGGCCTTCTGCGCCAGGTCGTCCAGGATGCTGGCCACCACACTGTCCGCGCTGCCTGGTCCCGCGCCGGCACCCGCGTTCTCTACTGCCACCACCTCCTCGTCATCTCCCTTGCCGAGGCTCAGGAAGAAGACCTCCGAGCCCCGGGCGGCCTTGGCCCGGGCGGCGTTCAGGTGGAGGCTGATGAAGAGGTCGGCCCCCTGGGCGTTGGCCACCCTGGCCCGGTCCCAGAGGGGGATGAAGGTGTCGTCGTCCCGGGTGAGCACGGCCTGGAAGCCTGCGGATTCCAGTCGGGCGGCCACGGCCTTGGCGATCTCCAGGGCGGCAGTCTTCTCCTTCAGCCCCTTGGGCCCCTTGGCGCCGCCGTCATCGCCGCCGTGGCCAGGGTCCACCATCACCTTCAGGCGGGGGGGCTGCGCCGCCGGGGCTGCGGGTTTGGGACTCTGGCCCCAAGCCAGTAGGCTGAAGGTGGCAAGCAGAATGCTCGGGAGTCGGATCATGGCCCAGTCGGTGAAAGGTATGCGGGATCTCTTCGGGGCGGAGCTGCGCTGGTTCCAGCATATCGAGGAAACCGCCCGCCGCGTGTTCGGCCGGCACGGCTACGGCGAAATCCGCACGCCCATTCTCGAGGAGTTGGACGTCTTCAAGCGCAGTGTGGGCGAGAGCTCCGACATCGTGAACAAGGAGATGTACCAGTTCACGGACAAGGGCGGCCGCGAGGTGGTGATGCGCCCGGAGAACACCGCCGGCGTCGTGCGGGCCGCCATCCAGCACAAGCTGCTCCTGAACAACGACCCCGTGCTGTTCTATTACATCGGCCTACAGTTCCGCTACGAGCGCATGCAGACCGGCCGCTATCGCCAGTTCTGGCAGATCGGCGCCGAGAGCTTCGGCGTGGCCACGCCCGAGAGCGAGGCCGAGTCCCTGCTCATGCTCCACAGCTTCCTCACCGAGCTGGGCCTCAAGTCCCTGGTGTTCTCCATCAACAGCGTGGGGACGCCCGAGTCCCGACCCGCCTTCCACGCCGCCTTCCGCGCCTTCTTCGCCGAGCGGGCCGACCAGTTCTGTGAGGACTGCCACAGACGCATCGAGACCAATCCCCTGCGGGTGCTGGACTGCAAGAACGAGCGCTGCCAGGCCGCCCTGGCCGGCCACCCGGTCATCACCGACCACCTGGATGAGGCCTCGGCGAAGCACCATGCCCGGTTGAAGATCCTGCTGACGGAGTTGGGCATCCCCTTCGAGGAGAACCCCCGCCTGGTGCGCGGCCTGGACTACTACACCCGCACGGCCTTCGAGGTGCTCAGCTCCGATCTCGGCGCTCAGAGCGCGCTCCTGGGCGGCGGCCGTTACGACCTGCTCGTGAAACACCTGGGCGGTCCTGACGTGCCTGCCTTCGGCTGGGCCATCGGCCTCGACCGTCTGGCCCTGGTGCTGCAGCAGGTGAAGGGCGAGGCACCCGCCACCGCCCCGGCCCTGCTCATTCCCCTGGGCGACCGGGCCACCACCGAGGCCCTCAAGCTGGCCCGGACCCTCTGGGACGCGGGAGTGGCCCTGCAGCTGGAGACACGTGGCGGCGCCCTGAAGAAGGCCATGGCCTCAGCCAACCGCCTGGGCATCCAGACCGTGCTCATCCTTGGTGATGGCGAGCTCGACGGTGGCACCGTGACCGTGAAGCACATGGCCACTGGCCAGCAGGAAAACTGGGCCATGGGAGACGTGGCGGCCCGCTTGGCCGCGCTCTGAGCCTGCCCGTGGGGCTTGGCTCCGAGGCTACTTCCAGCTGTAGGTGAGGCTCACGCCGAAGTGTCGCCCAGGCTGGGAGTAGCGGGGGATGTAGGAGTCGCCATTGGGGAAGCCGCGCACATCCTCCCAGCGCCAGTAGCCCTTGTCCAAGGCGTTGAAGAGGCCGCCCTGGAGCCGCCACTCGCCCTTCCAGTGGAAGGAGCCGAAGCCGAGCAGATCCAGTTTGGCGTAGCCAGGCGTGAGGAAAGGATCGGTGTAGCCGTTGCTGGGATCGAGGGCCACGTCGGCCGGGCGCTTGGCGGATACGACCGTGAGGGTGGCATCCGCGCCCCAGACGTCGCCCCTGTGGTAGCCGAGGCCCAGGGTTGAGCGCAGCGGGGCCACCGAGTTGATGGGGGCATGGGTGCGGCCGTCCTCGCCCTTTGCGTAGGCAACAGAGAAACTGGAGCGCCAACCACTGAGGAAGACGCAGCCGGCCCGCAGCTCGGCACCCTCGATCTTCACGTCCTGGATGTTCTGGTATTGGAAGGTCATGCTCACACCGGAGACGGGATCCGGGCCGAGGTTCACGTCGGTGATGAAGTCCGTGTAGCGGTTCTGGAACAGCGCGAAACCAAGGTTCCAGGTGCTGCCGTCGCCCCGGACGCCCAGCTCATAGGAGCGGCTGCGCTCGGGCTTCAGGTTCGGGTTGGGGATGATCCGGTAGTCCTGGACGAAGGACGTCATGGTCATGTTGGTGTAGTCGTAGGGCGGATTGCGGAAGCCCTGCGCGTACTGGGTATAGGCCGACCAGGTGTCATTGAGTTTGCCGACGATGCCGAGTTTCGGGCTCACGGCGGAGTTCTTGATGGCGGCCACGGGGGTGTTCAGGGTGTTGCCGGCCTGGAAGATGGCGTCGGTCTTGGGGTTCAGGTCGTAGCGGTCGAAGCGGAGCCCCGGCACGAAGGACCAGGTCCCGCTGGGGCTGAGAATCTCCTCCTGAACGAAGAGGCCCGTGGTTGTGGTGGTGGAGTCCGGGATGAGCTTGATGGGATAGAGCTGCCCGGCCACGGTCTTGGTGACAGCCCCCGTGTTGAAGGTGATCTGGGTGCGGTCATAGGGCTCAGAGGTCTGGGTCCGATTCAGATCTAGGCCGAAGAGCAGGCGGTGGGCCCACCCGCCGACGGTGAACCGACGCTCCGCCTGGGAGCGCAGACCCCAGATGTCCTGATCGAAGGTGTAGTCCGTGAGGCGGACCCGATCGATGTAGGGGGTGACCGTGCGGGTCTGGCGGTATTCGTCCGTGTGCTCGAGGCTATAGGCGGTCTGGTAGAAGAGCCGCCACTCGATGCGCTGCAGGAAGGCGGCGTCATCCTCGAAGACATGCTCCACGCTGAACTGGTTGCGGCGGTTCCGGTCGTCCCCGCGATCATCGACGATGTAGGTGCCGGGGGCGCCAAACGCAGGTCCAAGGAGCCCCTGGAGGAAGACTTTGTCCTGGCGCTCGAAACCCTGATAGCTGAAGCGCACCTGGTGGTGGGCGGCAGGCTGCCAGCCCAGCTTGGCGAGGACACTGGAGGAGGAGGCGGACAGGGGATTGGGAGAGCCGAAGGCCGGAGTCGTCTCGTTGCCCTGGCGGCGAGTGGCGACCAGGATGCCGTCCCAGGTGCCCAGCCGGCCTGCCACGGTGGCGGTGGCCGATTTCTGGTTGTTGACGCTCGCATAGCCGGTCTTGAATCGCCCGGCGAAGGTCCCCTTCTCACTGAGCAGGTCTGAGGCATCCAGAGTGGTATAGGTCACGACGCCGGCAAGGGCATCGCTCCCGTAGAGGGCCGAACCGGAGCCGCGGAGGATCTCCACGCGCTTGAGGGAGTCCAGGTCCACATAGTCGCGGCTCAATCCCCGGGAGGCCTCGGCGCCATCCGGGAGGTTCACGCCATCCACGAGGATGAGGACGCGGTTGCCGCCGATGCCACGGATGCTGAAGCTGGAGGCGCCTTTGCGGTCTGGCTGGTTGCTCACCTCCACGCCTGGTTCATTCCGGGTGAGGTCGATAATGTTGGTTACCAGATTCCGCTCGATCTCCTTTTCCGTGGTAACGGTCACGGTGGTGGTCGTCTCCTTTTCCACCCGCTCGGTGCGGGTGGCAGACACGACGACCACCGCGGAGGGGATGTCCTCCTTCTTAGGCTTGGTGGCTTTTTCTGGGGCCTTCTTAGGAGCCGGCTCCGCCTGCTGGGGCTCGGGGCCGGCGGCAAGATGCGGTGCACCGGCGACCAGCAGGGCCAGGCCGGACAAAATCGCAGGAAGGGTAGATGGTTGTCGCATGTCGGCTCGCAACAGAAGGGTGAGTTGGACCTGGAGTCGGGGGGGGGAGTGCCACCTCAGCCGAGGCGGGGGCTGCCTAGGGACAGCGGTGGACCAAGATGGGCCCGGGCGCTTGGTGAAGGGCAGAACTAGTCAAATCAAAAGACCATGAGGCGAACAGCCATAGTTCACCCAAAAGTGGCCCATCCTGTCCAGAACTTGTTGATTTAAAAGATTTTGTGACACTTCCATGACGAACATCCGGAAGCCCAGCGCCCCTCATGGAGGGCAGTCTCAGGTTCCCGCGAGGGACGATCCGGGGCCCTCGTCAAATCCTGACCGCCGTGGTAAGGTAAAGCCTTCGTGATCGCAGGCGACCCCCGGTCTCCGCCTCTTTTCAATCCGAATAACCCCATTTTTCGCCCTGACCGGGCCCCCGGAACCTCCGTGGGCGGGCCATCTCAGGAGCGACCATGTCCTTCGATACCCTCGGGCTGCTGCCCGAGCTCCTGCGCGCCGTACGCGAGCAGGGCTACGAACATCCCACCCCCATCCAGTCCCAGGCGATCCCCCTGGTGTTGGAGGGCCGCGACCTGATGGGCCGCGCGCAGACCGGCACCGGCAAGACCGCTGGTTTCACCCTCCCGCTGCTGCAGCGCCTGGCGCCCCACGCCAGCTCCTCGGCCTCGCCCGCGCGCCACCCCATCCGCGCCCTCATCCTCACCCCCACCCGCGAGCTGGCCATGCAGGTGGAGGAGAGCGTCCGCACCTATGGGAAGTACATCCCCCTGCGCTCCACCACCATCTTCGGCGGCGTGAACATCAACCCCCAGACCAAGGCGCTCCGCGCCGGCGTTGAGATCCTCGTGGCCACGCCCGGCCGTCTCCTGGACCACCAGGGCCAAGGCAACCTGAACTTCAGCCAGCTCGAGATCCTGGTCCTGGATGAAGCAGACCGCATGCTCGACATGGGCTTCATCCGCGACATCCAGAAGATCATTGCGCTCCTGCCCAAGAGCCGGCAGACCCTCCTCTTCTCGGCCACCTTCACGGACGAGATCAAGCAGCTGGCGGCGCAGTTCCTCAAGAGCCCCGCCACGGTGCAGATCACGCCCCAGAACACCGCCGCCGAGCTGGTGCGCCAGGTCGTGCATCCCGTGGACCGGGAGCGCAAGCGCCACCTCCTGGCCCACCTGATCACCAGCCGCAAGCTGGAGCAGGTGCTGGTCTTCACCCGCACCAAGCATGGCGCCAACCGCCTCTCCGAGCAGCTCGACAAGGACGGCATCAGCTCCATGGCCATCCACGGCAACAAGAGCCAGCCCCAGCGCATCAAGGCCCTGGAGGACTTCAAGAAGGGCGCCGTGCGCGTGCTCGTGGCCACGGACATCGCCGCCCGGGGCCTGGACATCGACATGCTTCCCCACGTGGTGAACTTCGAGCTGCCCCAGGTGCCCGAGGACTACATCCACCGCATCGGCCGCACGGGCCGGGCCGGCAGTGAGGGCGAAGCCCTCTCCCTCGTCTGCGTGGACGAGCACGCGCTCCTCCGGGACATCGAGAAGCTGCTCCGCAAGGAGCTGCCCAAGGACGTGGTCACCGGCTACGCCCCGGATCCCAGCATTCCCGCTGAGCCCATCCAGACGGGTCGGCAGGGCGGTGGTGGCCGCGGCCGCGGTCCCGCCCGTCCGGCCCGCAGTGGCTCAGCCCCCGCGCCTCGCGGTGAGCGGGGCCGCCACCCCTCCCGCCCCGGCGCCCGGGGGAAATAGGTCGGACCTCTATACCACTTGACGCGAGGCTTGGAAGACCTCAGGATTCTTGCTTATGCAAGAACCCATGCCCGATACCCTCACCCAGGCCGGACTCGGCACCCTCGCTGCCGCTGTCCGGCGTCGGCTGAAGCACGTGGTGAACGCCCGCCTCGTCCCCTACGACCTCACGATCCAACAGTTCTGGGTCATGCTGGTCCTGCTGGAGAAGGGGCCGTCCTCCCTCCACCCGCTGGCCCAGCAGGTATGGATGGACGATCCCACGGCCAGTCGCGTGGTGAAGGCCATGGTCACCCGGGGCCTCCTTCGCACCCAGCCGGATCCCAGGCACGGTCGCCGCATTGTCATCAGCCTCACGCCCGAGGCCCAGCCTTTGGCCCAGGAGCTCCTGGGCTTGGCGGCTGACATCAAAACCGGCTTGGTGTCGGGGCTCGACCTGGATCAGCAGTCGTTGCTGCGCCAGGGCCTGCTCGCGATGATCCACAACCTGGATGAGATGCATGCCGGGGTCCCCTCGGCCCCATCCGGCGATGCCGCCGCCGCCTCCTGATCCGGTTCCCAGCCGTCCTTTCCCACTGTCCAGTTCCGGAGGTGCCATGCGTGTCCCAGTCGCCCTTGGCCTTCTGATGCTCCTGGCCACACCACTGGCCGCCCATGCCAGGCACCAGGCCGCGCCGGCGGTGGTCCCCAAGGTCCACAAGCTGGAGAAGCTCGCTGAGAACGTCTACTGCATCTTCGGCCAGGGCGGGAACATCGGCCTCATCGTCACCGCGAAGCACGCCGTCCTCATCGATGACCAGTTCGAGCGGCTGGTGCCCGGCCTGCTCGAGGCGGTCCGCACCGTCACAGACAAGCCCATCAAGTATCTCGTCAACACCCACGGCCACCCCGATCACGTGGGAGGCAATGTGGTGCTGGAGAAGCAGGTGTCGGCCATCATCGCGCATGCAAATGTCCGCAAGCGGATGGTGCTCTCCCAGGCCAAGCTCGAGCCAATCAAGCGCGGCGGCCTCCCGGAGCTGGCCCTGGGCTCCGAGGACGCTAAGGAGCGGGCCCGCCTGAACCTCCACCTGGATGACGCGGAGATCCACCTGCTGCACCTGGGACCCGGCCACACGGACGGCGACGTCATCGTGGGGATTCCCTCGGTGCTCGTCATGCACATGGGCGATCTCTTCTTCCTGGGCATGCTCCCCTACATCGATGTGGAGAGTGGCGGCAGCTTCGACGGCCTTGTGGCCCAGATCGCCTCCGTGGCCTCCTGGCTGCCTGAGGGCGCCCGCATCATCCCCGGCCACGGTCCCGTCTGCGGCCGGAAGGAACTGCTCCGCTACCGCGACTTCCTGCAGTCCGTGCAGGCCCACGTGAAGGGCAACCCCGCCAAGGACCCCGCCGCGCTGGCCGCATCCTTTGACGGGACCGCATGGCCGGAGTGGAAGCCCCGGGCGGACTTCGTCACCTGGGAATCCCTCTTCTCCGTGGCCTCGGGCAAGGGCCCCGGCCGCGTCGCCCGTCCCTGAACCCCGCTCGACCGCCCGGACTCCCCATGCACACGCCTGAAGCCACTTCCACCGACCAAGCCGCCGGCCGACCGATCCTCCTGCGCGGCTGGCGCCCCTGGGCCATCGGCGGGGCCCTCCTGCTGGGCAGCTGGTTTCTCTTCGGCCGCGGTGGGAAGAAGGATCCCTCTGCCAACGCCGCCGGTCGGCCCGTCCCCGTGGCCGTGGCCGTGGCCCGGAAGGGCGACATGGCGGTCCACCTCACGGGCCTCGGCACCGTCACGGCCCTGAACAGCGTCACCGTGAAGAGCCGGGTGGACGGCCAGCTGCTCCGCATCGCCTTCACCGAGGGCCAGATGGTCCGCGAAGGCGACCTCCTGGCCGAGATCGATCCCCGGCCTTTCCAGGTCCAGCTCATGCAGGCGGAAGGGCAGTACGCCAAGGACCAGGCCGCCTTCCTGAACGCCAGCGCGGACCTGAGGCGCCTGCAGGGCCTCGTCCAACAGGGCATCATCTCGCGGCAGCAGCTGGACACCCAGAACAGCGCCGTAACCCAGTATGAAGCCGCCCTCAAATCGGATCAGGCCCAGGTGGAGAGCGCCAAGCTCAACCTCGTCTACAGCCGCATCACGGCGCCCATCGCGGGCCGGGTGGGGCTGCGGCTGGTGGATGCCGGCAACATGGTGCGCGCCTCGGACGCCAACGGCCTTGCCACCATCGCCCCCGTCCAGCCCATCAACGTGGTGTTCTCCATCCCCGCCGACAGCATCCAGAAGGTGCTGGGTCAGAACGCCAAGGCCGGGAAGCTGCCCGTGGAGGCCTGGGACCGCGACCTGAAATCCCGCCTAGCCCTGGGATCGCTCTCGGCCATCGACAACCAGGTGGACACGGCCACAGGCACCGTCCGCCTCAAGGCCCTCTTCGCCAACGAGGACCGCCTCCTCTTCCCCAACCAGTTCGTGAACGCCAGACTCCTGGTGGACACGTTGCGCGGCGTGGTCATCGTCCCCACGGCCGCCATCCAGCGCGGTCCCCAGGGAGCCTTCCTCTACACGGTGAAACAGGACAGCACCGCGGACCTGCGCATCATCGACGTGCAGGCCACCGATGGCGATGAGTCCGCCGTGGTCAAGGGGCTCTCCGGCGGCGAGACCATCGTCATCGACGGCCTCGAGAAGCTGCGTCCCGGCAGCAAGGTTGCCCTGCCCAAGGCGCCCGGCGCCAAGGGCTGATCCTTTGAATCCCTCAAAGCCCTTCATCCTCCGGCCCATCGCCACCTCGCTGCTGATGGTGGGGTTGCTGCTGGTGGGCCTGCTGGCCTTCCGCCAGCTGCCAGTCTCCGCCCTGCCCCAGGTGGACTACCCCACCATCCAGGTGGTCACCTTCTATCCCGGCGCCAGCCCCGACGTCATGGCCTCGGCCATCACCGCGCCCCTGGAGCGCCAGTTCGGCCAGCTGCCGGGCCTGAACCGCATGTCCTCCACCAGCTCGGGCGGGAGCTCCGTCATCACCCTCCAGTTCGTGCTGGACCTGAACATCGACGTGGCGGAACAGCAGGTGCAGGCCGCGGTGAATGCGGCCGGCACCTACCTGCCCCGAGATCTCCCCAATCCGCCCATTTACAGCAAGATCAACCCAGCCGACTCGCCCATCCTCACCCTGGCGCTCACCTCGAAGACCCTGCCGCTGTCCAAGGTCCAGGACTTCGCCGACACCCGCCTGGCCCAGAAGATCTCGCAGCTGCCTGGCGTGGGCCTCGTCAGCATCAGCGGCGGCCAGAAGCCCGCCGTGCGCATCCAGGCCAACCCCGCGGCCCTGGCCGCCAAGGGCCTCACCCTGGGCGACATCCGCGTGGCTGTGGCCCAGAGCAACGTGAACCAAGCCAAAGGCAGCTTCGACGGCCTGCGCCAGGCCTACGCCATCGGTGCCAACGACCAGCTGCTGTCCAGCGAGGAGTACCGACCCCTCGTGGTGGCCTACAAGAACGGCGCCCCCGTGATCCTCTCAGAGGTCGCCCTGGTGACGGACGACGTGGAGAACGTCCGACTGGCCGCCTGGAAGAACACCACCCCCGCCGTCATTCTCAACATTCAGCGGCAGCCCGGCGCCAACATCATCGCCGTCGTGGATCGGGTGAAGGACCTGCTGCCCCAGCTCCGGACCTCCCTGCCGGCCGCCGTCGAGCTGACCATCCTCACGGACCGCACTGTCACCATTCGCGCCAGCGTCCATGACGTGGAGTTTGAGCTGATGCTCACCATCGCCCTGGTCGTCATGGTGATCTTCCTATTCCTGCGCACCCTGGCCGCCACCATCATCCCCAGCGTGGCCGTGCCGCTCTCGCTGGTGGGCACCTTCGGCGTGATGTACCTGCTGGGCTACAGCCTGAACAATCTCACGCTCATGGCCCTCACCATTTCCACTGGCTTCGTGGTGGATGACGCCATCGTGATGATCGAGAACATCATGCGCTACATCGAGGAGGGTGAGTCCCCTCTCCAGGCGGCGCTGAAGGGCTCGGAGCAGATCGGCTTCACCATCCTGTCGCTTACGGTCTCCCTCATCGCCGTGCTGATCCCCCTGCTCTTCATGGGCGACATCGTGGGCCGCCTCTTCCGAGAGTTCGCCGTGACCCTCAGCGTCACCATCCTGGTCTCGGCGGTGGTCTCCCTCACGCTGACGCCCATGATGTGCGCCAAGCTGCTGAAGCACACGCCCCCCGAGGAGCAGGGCCAGTTCTACCAGTCCTCGGAGCGGGTCTTCCAGCGGATCATCGCATTCTACGGCCGCACCCTCACTTGGGTGCTCCAGCACCAGACCGGCACCCTCGTCGTGGCCGTGGCCACCTTGGCGTCCACGGTACTGCTCTATCTCGCCATCCCCAAGGGCTTCTTCCCCGTGCAGGACACCGGGGTGATCCTGGGCATTTCCGAGGCGCCGCAGACGGTGTCGTTCCCGACCATGGCCGAGCGCCAGCAGGCGCTCTCCGCCGAGATCCTCAAGGATCCGGCCGTGGAGAGCCTCTCGTCCTTCATCGGCATCGACGGCACCAACACCACGCTCAACAGCGGCCGCATTCAGATCAACCTCAAGCCGCTGGAGGAACGCGGCCTCAGCGCCACCGAGGTCATCCGCCGGCTGCAGCCCAGCCTCGCCCAGGTCGAGGGCATCCGGCTCTACCTCCAGCCCGTGCAGGACCTCACCGTGGAGGACCGCGTCAGCCGTACCCAGTATCAGTACACCCTGGAGGACGCCGATCCGAAGGAGCTGGCGCTGTGGGTGCCCCGCTTCGTGGACCGCCTCGCCACCCTGCCCGAGCTGCGGGACGTGGCCAGCGATCAGCAGAACGCCGGGCTGCAGATCCGCGTCACCCTTGACCGCACCACAGCCTCGCGCCTCGGCATCACCCCACAGATGCTGGACGACGCGCTCTACGATGCCTTTGGCCAACGCCAGATCTCCACCATGTTCACCCAGCTGAACCAGTACCGCGTGGTGCTGGAGGCCCGACCCGGCCAGTATCAGCGGCCCGAGGACCTCCAGAACATCTATGTGCGCTCGACCTCCGGGGGCTCCGTGCCCCTCAGCGCCTTCACCCGTATCGAGACCCTCACCGCGCCCCTGGCCATCAACCACCAGGGGCAGTTCCCCACGGCCACCGTCTCCTTCAACCTGGCCCCGGATACCTCCCTGGGCGATGCCGTGAAGGCCATCCAGCTGGTGCGCCAGGACATGGACCTGCCCCCCAGCATCAAGGCCGGGTTCCAGGGCACGGCCCAGGCCTTCGGTGCCTCGCTCACGAACACGCCCCTGCTCATCCTGGCCGCCGTGCTCACGGTCTACATCTTGCTGGGCGTGCTTTACGAGAGCTACATCCACCCCATCACCATCCTGTCCACGCTGCCCTCGGCGGGCGTGGGCGCCCTGCTCTCGCTCATGCTCTGCCGCACGGACTTCAGCGTCATCGCGCTCATCGGCATCATCCTGCTCATCGGCATCGTCGAGAAGAACGCCATCATGATGATCGACTTCGCCCTGGAGGCAGAACGCAAGCAAGGCCTGCCACCAGAGGAGGCCATCTACCAGGCCTCCCTGTTGCGTTTCCGGCCCATCATCATGACCACTTTCGCCGCCCTCCTCGGCGGCGTGCCCCTGGCCCTGGGCTCGGGAGTCGGCGCCGAGCTACGCCGGCCCCTCGGCATCGTGATCGTGGGCGGGCTCATTTTCAGCCAGGTGCTGACGCTCTACACCACGCCCGTGATCTACCTGGCGTTTGATCGCCTCGCCCGCCGGTTGCGCCGCCTTCGCAGAGTCGAGGACGCGGACCTGGCCACCATCGAATGAGCATCTCGACGCCCTTCATCCGCCGCCCGGTGGCCACCACGCTGCTGACGGTGGCGCTGGCCCTGCTGGGCGGCATCGCCTACCAGTTCCTGCCGGTGTCACCCCTGCCACAGGTGGAGTTTCCCACCATCCAGGTGCAGACGGGTCTGCCCGGAGCCAGCCCGGAGACCATGGCCTCCTCGGTGGCCACCCCGCTGGAACGTCAGTTCGGCCGCATCGCCGGCATCACCGAGATGACCTCGGCCTCCCGCCTGGGCAGCACTGAGATCACCCTCCAGTTCGACCTGGGGCGCAACATCGACGCCGCCGGACGCGACGTGCAGGCGGCCATCAACGCGGCCCGGGGCGACCTCCCCGCGAACCTGCCGAACAACCCCTCCTACCGGAAGGTGAACCCCGCCGATTCCCCCATCATGCTGCTGGCCCTCACCTCGACCCTGGTCCCCCGGGAGCAGATGTATGACGTGGCCTCCTCGGTGCTCCAGCAGAAGCTGTCCCAGATCCAGGGTGTGGGCCAGGTGTTCGTCTGGGGCGGTGCCCTCCCCGCCGTGCGGGTGGATGTGAACCCCGCCCTTCTGAACGCTCAGGGGCTGGCCCTGGAGGACGTACGCCTGGCCATCGCCGCCGCCAACCTCAACCGGCCCAAGGGCGACCTCTCTAGCGGTGGGACCAGCTGGTCCATCACCACCACCGACCAGCTGATGAAGGCGGCGGACTACCAGGGCCTGATCCTCCGCTACCGGCAGGGCAGTGCCACCCGGCTGTCCGACGTGGCCGAGGTCACCGACTCGGTGGAGAACGTCCGCAACGCCGCCCTGTCCAACGGCGTCCCCGCCATCATCGTGCCGATCTTCCGCCAGCCGGACGCCAACATCATCGAGACCGTGGACCGGGTCCGTGCCATTCTCCCACAGCTCCAGGCCTCCCTCCCACCCGCGATGGAGCTAAAGGTCCTCATCGACGCCACCCGCACCATCCGGGCCTCGGTGAAGGACGTGCAGTTGGCCATGGCCATCTCCATCGCCCTGGTGATCCTCGTCGTCTTTGTGTTCCTGCGCAGCGTGCGGTCCACCCTGATCCCCAGCGTGGCGGTGCCCATCTCCCTGATCGGCACCTTCGGTGCAATGTACCTCCTGGGCTACACCATCGACAACCTGTCCCTGATGGCCCTCACCGTGGCCACAGGCTTCGTGGTGGACGACGCGATCGTGGTGGTGGAGAACATCACCCGGCACCTCGAGAACGGCATGACCCCCATGGAGGCGGCCCTGCATGGCGCCAAGGAGATCGGTTTCACCGTGATCTCCATCAGCATCTCCCTGATCGCGGTCTTCATTCCCATCCTGCTCATGGGCGGCATCGTGGGGCGCCTGTTCCGGGAGTTCGCCGTCACCCTCTCGGTGGCCATCGTGATCTCGATGTTCGTCTCCCTCACGACCACGCCGATGATGTGTTCGCTACTGCTCCGCCCGAAGACGGAGGAGCGCCATGGCCGGATCTTCCAGGCCAGCGAGCGGGCCTTCCTCTGGATCATGGGCCATTACGAGACCTCCCTGGCCTGGGTGCTGCGCCACCAGCGCTTCACGCTGGCCGTGGCCATCGGCACCGCCGTGGCCACCGTGGCCCTCTACATCGTCATTCCCAAGGGCTTTTTCCCCCAGCAGGACTCGGGGCGCATCACCGGCTCGATCCAGGCGGCCCAGGACATCTCCTTCGGGGGCATGGAAAAGCTGATGACCGAATACGTGGCCATCGTCCAAGCCGATCCTGCCATCGAGAACGTCACGGCTTTTGTGGGTGGGGGCAACACGGGGCGCATGTTCGCCTCCCTGAAGCCCAACAACCAGCGCAAGGACACGGCGGACCAGATCATCGCCCGCCTACGGGGCCGCACCGCCCACATCGCTGGGGGCACCCTCTTCATGCAGCCGATCCAGGACCTGCGGCTTGGCGGACGACCGTCCAGTGCCCAGTATCAGTACACCCTCCAGGGAGATGACGCCCGGGAGCTGTTCGAGTGGGCGCCGAAGGTGCTCCAGAAGCTCCGCACCGTCCCCCAGGTGACGGATGTGAACTCCGACCTGCAGAACAAGGGCCTGGAGGCCTCCCTGGTCATCGACCGCGCCACGGCCTCCCGCCTGGGCGTCACTCCCCAGGCCCTCGACAGCACCCTCTATGACGCCTTCGGCCAGCGCTTCGTCTCCACCATCTACACGGCCCTGAACCAGTACCACGTGGTCATGGAGGTGGATACCCCCTTCCTTCGCACTCCCGACGGCCTGCGCCACACCTACGTGCGCTCAACCTCGGGCAAGCTGGTGCCCCTCAGCGCCTTCACCCGGGTGGAACGGCGCAACACAGCCCTGTCCGTGAACCACCAGGGCCAGCTGCCCTCCGTGACCCTGTCGTTCAACTTGCCTGTGGGCGTCGCCCTGGGCGACGCCGTCGCCGCCATCGACAAGGCCCAGGAAGAGATCCACCTGCCGGGGACCTTGCGGGGCAGCTACATGGGCACCGCCCAGGCCTTCAAGGCCTCCCTCGCCAACCAACCCCTTCTGGTGGTGGCCGCGCTGCTGGTGGTCTACATCGTGCTGGGGATGCTCTACGAGAGCCTCATCCACCCGCTGACCATCCTATCCACCCTGCCCTCCGCCGGTGTTGGCGCCCTGCTGGCGCTGCTGGCCTTTCGCACGGAGCTGAGCGTCATCGCCTTCATCGGCATCATCTTGCTCATCGGCATCGTGAAGAAGAACGCCA
>Ga0268298_10001405_pt1 | contig 28503 bp, 28 predicted proteins | sample WWTPWeurt_MetaG_FD_194462 | JGI IMG/M metagenome (GOLD analysis project Ga0268298, IMG submission 194462) | Activated sludge microbial communities from WWTP in Nijmegen, Gelderland, Netherland - WWTP Weurt | ecosystem: Engineered > WWTP > Aerobic digester > Activated sludge | place... | reverse complement strand
GATCCTAAGCGGCTTTTGCAAGTTCTGGTCAATTACTTATCCAATGCCATAAAATTTTCCCCGCCCGATTCACTCGTCACGGTTTACTGCGGTAAAGAAAAATCGCTGGTGGCAATTTTTGTAGAAGATCAGGGTCCGGGCCTTGAGCCGGAAGATCAGGAACATATCTTCGAAAAGTTCTATCAGGCCTCCGACAAAGAAAACAGCAAGGGCTTCGGACTCGGTCTGGCCATTTGCAAACTTCTGACGGAGGCCCATGGCGGCTCGGTGGGAGTCGAAAGCATAAGAGGTAAAGGCAGCCGTTTCTGGCTGGCTGTGCCGTCAGCCTAGGAAACACGGCGCCGCTAATTGGGCTGCTAGAATAAGCCTGAAGCCGGCTTCCAATTCAAATGGAGTGAAGTCTATGACAAGTAAACGTCCTCTCGTCGTCTACCTGACGGCACTGTCGCTGGTTATTGCGCTCAGCATCCAGACCGCATCAGCCCAGGGACTGAGGGGCAGATTGCGTGACCGAGTCAATAATGCCAACAGCAGTAACACTCCTGTAGAGACCACACAAAATCAAAACAGCAGCCCCCAGGTCTCAGTGGTAACGCTCCAGACCAGGCCGGGTCCGGGCGGCTCTCAAATGGTGGTAACCCCCAAAGGTCTTGTGCTGCCCTTGCCGGGCGCCGGAGTGAACGGCTCGACCGTACAAATCTATATAGGTGCCCAGGGCGGTTACTGGTACGTGGATAAAAACAATCAGACGGTTGACCTCACCAGTATCATTAGCGCCATGCAAAGCGCCCAACAAACGGAGAACGTTCCGCAGTACGCACCGCAACCGGAAGTGACTAATAACTACAATCAAGCCCCCCAGGCTGCAACCGGTGCCGCGGCCGCCGGGATCGGAGCCATGGCCGGTTCTATGCTCGGGGCAGCCATGACGAATTCCTACTATAACAATGTCCCCTACGGGACTCCCATTCACTACCCGGTGGGCGGTTACCCCTACTACCACAGGGGCGGCAAGCCGGTTTACATCAATAACTCCACAAAGACGGCTAATGTCACCCAGGTCAACAACCAAATTTATAACCAGCACGCCACAAACCTGCAGCAACAACAAGCCTGGTACCAAAAGCAAAAGACAACCAATTCGGCGCAATGGAAAAACTGGCAGCAAAGGAAGGGCACGGCCAATCCATTTCTCTCTTCAGCAAACGGCAGAACGCCTGCTGCCGCAGCCGGTGGTAGAACCGCAGCCGCTAATCGAGCGGCAGGCGCTAGCAGAGCGGCAGCCGGTGGCAATCGAGCCGCTGGCGCTAGTAGAGCGGCAGCCGGTGGCAGAGCCGGCGGGTCTAGAGGCGGTGGTAGAGGAAGACACTGAAAACACGCACCGGGCGATTAGCACCACATTCAGTAGCACCCTTGCATTCCTGCAGGAGTAAACTTGTGAAGCCAGCACCACTAGTTCTCAGTCTCATCATACTTGCCGGTCCGGCCCTGGCTCAGGCGCCGCAGAAAGCGCTGAAGTTCCCAGTCGACAACAGTGTCGGCGAGATCTTCCGTGTTACCGACATAAAAGCCTCGCGGGGCAAGTACTACAGCCATAAATTCCAGTGCAGAGCCATGGGACTTGTGGGTATAAGTCCTGATTGGAAGCTCTCGATTCGTTTTAATCCCACCATCATCAAATACGTGCAAGTGCTTAAGACCATGCCGGTTGAGAACGTCTACTCCATGGGTTTCGACTACGCCAATGTGAAAGACGAACATGCAGCCGACATTCTCCGCTTCCGGCAGTTGCGAGAGCTGGACATCGCCAATACCGAGCTTTCCGATAGCGGCGTTGCTAAGTTTGCCGCGCTCGAGAAACTGGTTTACCTGGACGCTTCCCACACGGAAGTGAAAGGCGCTTGCCTGTTCAGCCTGGCCGCAGCAAAGAGTTTGAGCAGCATAGATCTGGGTTTTAATGACATCGAAGGAAAAAATCTGGCCGCCCTCAAAGGTCTGAAGACCCTGAAGTATCTCAATCTAAGCAAGTGCCATCTGCGCAGCGACGACCTGACATACCTGACGGGCTGCAATAATCTGGAATATCTGGATCTGAGAGAGAATCACCTGGTCTCTGACAAAGGCATGGCTGCATTAGCCAAACTCAAGAACCTCAGGGCTATTGATTTGAGAAACACCAATGTCAGCGCCGCCGGCGTACTGACCTTGAAAAACCTGCCTCTGGAAACCATCAGAATCGAATCAAAGTCACTCAAGGAAGGACAACTGGCACAACTAAAGAGTGCCCTACCCAAGACCAAGTTTCAGGTAGGCAACAAGATGAAGAGCAAACTGGGCATCTTCAAAGACGTTACCGGCATTGATGTGCAATTGCCTTAGAGCCTACCACTTGAGCAGGTTGAAGCGATCCATGTCGACAGTGGAAGTGTTGCGGTAGAGCGACAACACGATAGCCAGACCGACTGCCGCCTCAGCTGCTGCCACAGTCAAAATGAAGATGGCGAATAGCTGGCCCTTCAGTTGGCCGGGATCGACATACTTGGAAAAAGCAATCAAGTTGATGTTGACGGCATTGAGCATCAGCTCGATGGACATCAGCACGCGAACGGCATTGCGCTGCCGGCACATGCCGTAGACGCCCATGGCAAAAAGAAGAGCGGCGAGAATCAGATAGCGGAGCAGCGGAGCCTGATAGAAAGTGAGCATTATGAAGCAGGAAAGTAAGGTAGCCGCTACTATCACAGGCTTGTTGCCGCCCACGGAGCGAAAGGCCCAACCCAGTCCGCCCAGGATGACGCAGAACCAGAAATCATAATGATGGGTTAGCACTTTATCCACACCGATGCCGGCATAGGTGCCTACCAGAGCGGCACTGAGGGCCACAAAAAACACAGCCAGCCTGGCTGACCCTTCTTTCTCACGCTTCAGTACTAGTTGGTTGGGTGCGTTCATGTCTACCTCGAAAGCGCCAAGTTTTCCTCGGCTTTTTGGTCTTCAGAAGATGTGGGCTCGACTTCTTTTTTCTCGTTTTTAGCAAGCATGATAGCTCCCATCAAGGCAGCCAGAAGAAGCACGGAAGCAAATTCAAAAGGAATGGCATAAGTGGTGGTCAGTTGTTCACCAAGCACCTTCACCACATCCTGCGCCACCGGCTCGGTAGAAACAGGCCACCGTTTCTCACCGGTCAAAGCCACATAGATGGTGGAGAAAATGATCACCGATACCCAGAGGGGAAAGCCCTGTTTCACTGAAAGGAAGAACTGCGCCGGACCGGCCATCCGCTCAGCTTTCTCAACGATGGTGTCGTCTTCCATACGGGGATTGGTCAACATGAGCGCGATAACAATGACGAGGGTGATAGCCACCGCGTAAATCATCACCTGGGCAAGGGCCAGGAACTGCGCCGACAGGAGCAGGAAGAGCGCAGCAATGGAACCGAACACACCAATTAGAATAAAACCGCTGCGGATCACAACACGATCCACGAGCACGCCTACCGCCAGTACAACGGCCATAGTGGCGAACAAATAAAAGAGCCACGTCTCTACTATGGGTGCTGCTAACAAACTGCCAAGCATTTTCTTCCTCTGTCCTTTTCCTTACGGTCTAGCGTTCAGACTGAATCAGTCTTTCTTTTCTTCAGGCTTTTCTTCGGGCTTCGCTTCAGGCTTCACTTCCGATTTAGCTTCCTCTTTGGCCGGAGCCGCATCAGCTTTAGGCGCCTCTTCCTTAGGAGCATCCGCTTTTGGAGCATCCGCTTTTGCAGCGTCAGCTTTGGGAGCTTCTGCTTTTGCCTCTTCCGCCTTGGGAGCGGCCGCGGCAGCAGGGGCAGCCGGCTTAGCGGCAGCGGGAGCCGCAGCTTTAGCCGGTTTGGGCTTGGGCAGAGGCATTTCCTTCTTCTCGAAATAGAAGGCCGACTCATCTTGACTGAGAGTCAGTTTTTTCAAATCGTAGATGAGGGCTTCGCGGGAATACTCGGACAACTCAAAGTCGTTGGTGTTGATGATGCAATAGGTCGGACAAACTTCCGTGCAAAGCCCGCAGAACATGCAAAGACCGTGGTCGATACGGAAATCGATAAGTTCAAGTTTGCCGGTCTCAGCACTCTTGGCGGAAGTGATTTCAATACACTTGTCCGGGCAAACACGCTCGCACTGACGGCAGGAAATACACAAGTGATCGCCGGTCTCAGGATTAACCGTAAGCGCCAGGCGCCCGCGGAAGTGAGTGGTGATAGCCGGCACGATCTGCGGATATTCCTTGGTGATTGGCTCCTTGAAGGAGTGGCCAAAAACCGTAGACAGACCGCGTCTGACCTGGTTCAAACCGCTAAAAGCTCTAGCCAATAAATTAGCCATGGCAGATTACCAACCCCCTTGCGAATACCACGACGATAAAGACGATTAGCGAAAGCGGAATCAAGCGCTTCCAACCGAAATCCATGAGCTGGTCGATACGGAATCGGGGCAGAGTGCCGCGGATGAGAATCGCGAAAAATACCAGCAAATAGACTTTCAGGATAACCCAGAGGGTGGAGAAGAGCGTCTCAGGGTTGACCAAATGCAGAGTTTGAACCAGGAAGGAATCATTGAGTAAAGCAATTGCCTGCTTCAGCGGTGCAATGCTGTCGAGGATCCAGACCGGTATAGGATTGTCGCCGCCACCCAGGAACATGACCGTAGCAATGCTGGAGACCACAAAGAGGTTGGTGAACTCAGCCAGGAAGAATATGGCGAATTTGATGCCGCTGTATTCGGTGTTGTAGCCGGAAACCAACTCGGATTCAGCTTCGGGCAAATCGAAAGGGATGCGGTTGATCTCAGCGCAAGCGCCGGTCAAATACAACCAGAAGGCAATAATGGTTGAAATGATCAGAGCGCCCACTGCCAGGTAAGAAAGACCGGAGAAGGGATAGCAGGTGGAAAGGATGTTGCCCACAGGCTGCCCGGTCACGGTGCCGGCCAGAAACTTATCGATACCACTGAGCGCGCCGCCGCCAAGGATATTCCAATTAAGGATACCGCCGGCCTGCTGCTGGGTAATTTTGACAAGATCAAGGGTGCCGGCCAGCACACAAATAGTGATGATGGAGAGCACCAGCGGGATCTCATAACTAATAGCCTGGGCAGCACTTCTCAAGCCGCCGACCAGAGAATACTTGTTATTGGAAGACCAACCGGCCATAACCAGTGCCACCACCGGAATGGAAGCGGCAGCCAGTACATAGAAGATACCGGTGGGCAGGTTGAGAACCTGGAAGAGTCCATGATTGTTGGTGACGGCAGCCAGAAGCGGCACGGCGCCAAAGATGGAAGGAGCAAAGAAAACAATGGGCGCCAGGGTGAACATAAAGGCATCGGCACCGGTGGGCGTAATGTCTTCTTTGAAGAGCAATTTGACCGCATCGGCAGCAGTTTGCAAATAACCGTCCGGTCCTACGATATTCGGTCCTTTGCGGACGGTGAAGAGAGCCAGGGCACGTCTTTCAATCAAAACCATGAACATGGCGTTGATGGGGATGAAGACCAGAATGGAGAGGACCGGAGTGAGGAAGCAAAGAATCTCATTGATCAGTAGCGCCTTTTCTCCCAGGCTGTTGGAGAGAATCATCGGCAAAAGAATTCCCACTGCCCAGGTAACCATCCACACCGCCACAAAAACGATGGTCAGCCAGACTATGCTGAGGAGGGTCAATTTTCCGATTTCGTTGCCGTTTGAAATCATTATTTCTCGATTTCCTTCACTACTACTAGGTTTTCTTCTTGCTCTCGAACTTCCGTCTTGCGACGATTCGGCCTTATCTGTCTACGTCAGGCAAGATGACGTCGATAGAACCAAAGATTGCCATGATGTCGGCAATGGGACTGTCAACCAGCAGTTCCGAGAGAACCGAGAGGTTGCAGAAAGAAGGATTGCGCCAGCGGAAACGGAAGGGCTTTTCACCACCGGTGGAAGTGACATAGCAGCCGAGAATGCCGCGCGGCGACTCAACAGCGGCGAAGCCTTCGCCGGCTTTGATACGCATACCGGCCATCTGTTTCTTGGCCATGATTTCGCCTTCCGGCATCATGTCCAGGCACTGTTTGATAATCTCGTTGGACTGACGCATTTCCAGAATGCGAGCCATATATCTATCCCAGGTATCGCCTTCTTTGTCATAGGTGATGACATCGAACTTGAGTTCAGGGAAGACCGAATAAGGCTTGGTGCGGCGCAAATCCAGCGGTATACCGGAACAACGAATACAGGGTCCGGTGACACCGTAGTCTTTGGCCACTGACTGCTTGAGAATACCGACACCCTTGGTGCGCTTCAGGAAGATCGGGTTCTCGGTGACGATGGCTTCGTATTCATCAATACGCTGAGGGAACTCATCGGTAAATTTCTTGACCCGCTGGAACCAGTCGGCTTTGGGATCTCTCTGAACGCCACCGATGCGGATGTAGTTGAACATCATGCGCTGACCGGCAATCTCTTCCAGGAGATCGAGAAGTTTCTCTCTTTCACGGAAGGGATAGAAGGGGAAGCCGAACATGGCACCAAGGTCGATAAGGTAGGTACCGAGCCAGAGCAGGTGTGAAGTGATACGGTTCATTTCGGAAACCAACACTCGCAGGTACTCGGCCCGACGGGGAACGGTGATACCGTCTAATTGTTCGCAAGACCGGGCCATGGCCCAGGAGGTGAACATACCCGAAAGGTAGTCGACCCGATCGATGAGGGCTTGATACTGGAACCAGGTGCGATTCTGCCCCTGCCATTCCTGAGCCCGATGCAGGTGACCAAGAATGGGCTCAACATGCCGCACCATCTCACCGTCCAGGGTGAGGATGAGGCGAAGTACGCCGTGAGTGGCAGGGTGTTGAGGACCCATGTTGATGATCATCTCATCAGTTTTCAGGTCCACATTTTGTAGTTCGGTAGCCATCTCGAATGTCCTATTTATCTCTTCGTCTCTATCTGATCGTTAACGGAAGCTGTGGGGATTCTTGTCGTTGAGACCGTCCACCGGTTGCTTGTAGTCGCGCCGCAGCGGATGTCCTTCCCAATCCCAGGGATTGAGTATGCGTCTCAAATAGGGATGACCGGAATAGCGAATTCCGACCAGATCGTAGGTCTCGCGTTCGTGCCAGTTTGCCGCCGACCAGAAGTTGGAAATGCTTGGAACCATCGGCAGTTTGCCTTCCGGCACATCTGTCTTCTTGATCATTACCTTGAGCACCAGCTCATTGTTGTGGGAATAAGACCAGAGGTGGTAGACGGAATCAAATGTTTCATTGTTGTCCACGCCCGATACCGTGATGAGCAAATCGAGCTTCACTTCCTGGCTGTTACGCAAGAGCTTGAGGGCCGAGGGCAGATGCTCTGCTTGAATGGCAATTGTTTCTATGCCGCAGGAATCAGCCAACCTGGTGGTGGCAATACCATGCTCTTTCAAAAACTGCCCGTATTGACCGGGTTCCAGTGGAGCCTCGGGTTGTGCCGGTGGTTTTGCATCGTGTGTCATTGAAAGTCTCTACTTCTCTTCGTTTTCTACTGTTTACCAGTCTAAGACTAGTCTTTCTTCTCGCTTGCTTCTGCCTGTTTCTCTTCGCTCTTGAGGGCGATGGTGGCGCCACCCGCCAGCACGGCATCGGCTTCTTGTCTCGCCTCTTCCACGAGGTCGTCCACGAGTTTGCCGGTGTCGTAGTCTACGTAGCGCACTGCACGCTGATTGTAAGTACGCTTCTTGCGCTCATGATAATTCTCGGTGCGAATCTTTTGTTGCAGTTTGAGCAAGGCATCAAGAATCGCTTCCGGTCTGGGAGGGCAACCGGGCAGGTAAACATCTACGGGGATGATTCTATCTACGCCCTGCACTACGGAATAACTGTCGTTGAACATACCGCCGGTGATGGTGCAAGCACCCATGGCAATTACATATTTGGGCTCGGGCATCTGCTCGTAAAGTGTGATCAGCGCCGGGGCCATCTTTCTGGTGATGGTGCCGGCAGTAAGAATCATATCGGCCTGCCTGGGGGTGGCGCGGAATACTTCAGAGCCGAAGCGGGAAATATCGAAAGCCGACATACCCACGCACATCATCTCGATGGCGCAGCATGAGGTTCCGAAAGTGAGGGGCCAGACGGAATTGGAGCGGGCCAGGTTGGCCACCGGCGAAATGACCGGACTGAGCAATTCACCCAGAGCGTCGATGGCATGATCCAGAGAAGTCAGGGTGACGGTATCTTTCAACTCGTCGGGAACGTAGGGAGAACCTACCTTAATTAAGTTGCCTTCACTCATAACCTTGTCCTACTCAAATCTAAAACTTCTAACTTGGAAAAACCTTTCTACTGCTCCCACTCGAGCGCTCCCTTCTTCCAGGCATAAGCCAAACCGGCCGTGAGAATGACCAGGAACAAACCAATCTCCATGGGACCGATCATCTTCAGACCCAGCATGGTACCGGCGTTGGCCGTGGACACTACACGGTTGAAAGCTTCCGTACCTAATAGAATGCGAGGAATGTTGTCGGTGGCCAGCAGCCACGGAATAATGAATATAACTTCGATATCGAAAAGTATGAACAACAACGCGTAGAGGTAATAGCGGATGTCGAACTGTACCAGAGCCTCCTGCAGAGGCTTCATACCGCACTCATAAGGTTGGTTTTTAGTGGGGTTGGGTCTGTGGTAACCCAGGGCCAATTGCAAGACCCAAGCCAGAAGAATCATACCCAAGGCCGGTAGAGCAAAGCCCACCACCACAAAGATTACGATTTGAATTAGCTGCAGCGCACTTTGATCCATATTGATCAGAGCCTTCCTCTTTATGTTGACTCTCTCAAATACTTACAATCAAGAGCGCTCATCTCTAGCGTTATTGCTTACTTTCCAGACCGAATACTGCTTGCAGAATTCCTGTCTTTCTTTCGCTACTAAAATTGGGCTTCCCGATTACCACTATTCAAGAGGTTGTCTGTTCTCGACTCTAAAGCATACCAGGCCGGAGACAGGCCGGTGTGACACCTAGATTATAGCCAGGTAAGCACCAATCTCCCACCAGTTGTCAAAGTAAGCCTGTAGACACATGTGGTCGGCAAATCGCCCACTCAGTGAGAAAGTGGTAACCGTTAAAAGGAAACTCACCCGAAATTCTTTCCGGCTTTGTGCTGCATGGCTTTAAGTTAAGGTGAGCACTCCAGTTCTTTGAAAGCCTGAAAAGCTCAAGGTAAAACGAGCAACAACCAAGTAAATAAGCCAATCTCTAGTGATATATCCTGGAAACAATGGTTAACAAAATGAGCGCTCTTTTCTCGCCTCTTGTAGTCTCGACAATAGGAAGGAATGAGGCACAGGAATCCCTTGAAAGCAGTAGCAATTACCAACATCGCCAGCGCACCCGTCAATACTAGAATTGAAAGCCCAATGAGTGGAAACCAACTGACCCCCAAACGTTTCAAAGAGCTTGATCAACTTTGCAACAAGCTCGGAGTAACCTGCGGTCGAATGGGTCTGGTCCACGAGGCACTCACCCATAGTTCCAGCGCCGTGGAAACACCGGGAGCAAAAGATAACGAAAGACTGGAATTCTTCGGGGATGCCGTTCTGCGCTTTGTCATAAGCGAATACTTGTTGGAACGCTTCCCCGATTACGATGAAGGCAAACTGACCGAACTGCGCTCCGTACTTGTGTCAGACAAGGTACTGGCGGAAATAGCCCAGGAAATCGGTCTCAGTAAATACATCCTTCTTGGTCAAAAGGTGCAAATGCGCCCTTCCATAATGGCCCAGGCGATGGAAGCCCTGATTGGCGCCATCTATCAAGATCTCGGACTCTTCCACGTACAAACCCTATTGGTGCGACTCTTCGGCAACCCCACTACGATTGCCGATCGGGATGAAGTAAAAGACAACTTCAAAGCCCAGTTGCAGGAATTCACCCAGTCCAGAGGGCAAGGTCTGCCCTGCTACCAGGTTCTGGAAACCGAAGGTCCGCCCCACGATCCGACCTTTAAAGTCTCCGTAGAGATTGCCGGTCAGATCATAGCCAGCGCCAGCGGCAAGTCGAAGAAAGCCGCCGAGCAGGAAGCAGCCAGACTGGCCTATGAAAAAGTGATCGCCTCCTGAGAGACGACCACCCTTCATTTATTGAGCAACTGATTTACTGTCTCAAGTCATCCAGAGTGGCTGCTTGCGGCTGTCCCGGTGCCGGTGCCGTGCCGGCGCTACCTGTTTCACTGGGCGCCAGTTCGGAAGCATCGATACGACCGGCAGTGGCCTCGGTCTTAGCCGGGCTTTCAGTCTTCTGGGCGCCTTCACCGACGGCAACCGAAGCCAGTTCGGTGGCTTTATTGCGCAAAATCAAAGCTTCCTTCTCAGCGCGAGCAGCCTTGTACTCCGCCTCGGCGGCACGCAAGTGAGCCTTGGCCGCTTCCAACTGTTGCCTGGCCTGCTCGGTGCGCTTGCGAAGAGCCTCCACCCGCTGATTGGTGCGCTCCATTTCAGCCGCGCCAACCGTACTTGTGGTTTCCGCAGGCTTTGCGCCCGAGAATTTCAAGAGCTCCAGTTGCGGCTTGGCATGAACCTGCCCAGCCGTTGCCAGTCCGGCGCTCAAGCCGATGGCCGAAACGACCAGTGTTAGATGACGTACTTTCCTCATTTGTAAACTCCCCAACCCGACTTTCGGTGCAAAGCCGAATCTATAAAAACAACCAATGCCGGTACCTTTGTCGATGCTAATTATAGTCAAGGGTTGCCCCGCTGAAAACGTCTGCCAGACCCTCAAAAGATAGAATTGATGAGCCTTGGAGCCACCTTGAGCGAACCCGAAAACAAGCCGAAAACACATCCGGCGGCCATACATTAATACGTCGTTCACAGAGGCATTTGACCGGCAATCGCAAATACCCGCAGCATGCCCGAGCAGAAGCAGTGAGAGGCAGGACCGGGCAATTGTTAGCGGAAAATAACCAGCCTTTGCAAGCACAAGTCTAAATGTTCACTTAAACCTCAAACACTTCTCTTGAAAGCTGGATATACATTGGTCTATATTGTGGAACTCGCCAGTGCGCGACCCCTCTGAAGCGACCTCAAAATCGTCGGTAAGAGTAAGGTTGCGGCCCTGAAAGGCTTGTGCCCCAGGGGTCGTAAACTGATAAGTCGCGCAAGCAAGGAAACCATCCACGCGTACCCCGCCGGATGGAGATTCTTTCGAAGGCGCCTGTGGCTTGACGGCCCAAACCAAATCTACATGCAATTCATGCAAGAGTGGAGAACTACTGACAATGATGCTAGTCGAGCCACCAATTCAAAAGGACAAGGGAGTGACAATTTCAGTGACAGAACAGCAGTTAGAAAACGCAAAATCCGAATTCGAGCGTCTTCTTGAAGAATCTTTGAGTTTCAAGTTCGAGCAAGGCGACATCGTGCCGGGTAGCGTGGTGCGTATCGAGAGAGACGGTGTACTCGTTGATGTGGGCGGCAAATCGGAAGGTTTCGTACCCCTCAAAGAAGTCTCCAACATGCCGGTTGACCATATCGAAGACGTTTGTAAGGTCGGAGAAAGCCTGGAGTTTTACATTCTCAGAGAAGAGAATGAAAACGGACAACTGACACTTTCACTGAAGCGTGTTGCTCAAGCCAGAGGCTGGGTACAGCTCGAAAACATGAAGCGCAATGATGACACCATCCGCGCCAAAATTTCACAGGTCGTCAAAGGCGGCGTAGTGGTCGATGTCTACGGACTGAGAGGTTTCGTACCGGCAAGCCAACTGCGCGTCAAAGGCACCACACCGGAAGAACTGATCGGCATGGAAATCCCCATGAAGATTTTGGAAACCGACACCAAACGCAACAAGCTCATCCTCAGCCAGAGACTGGCTGTACAGGAAGAGAAAGCAGCCCAGAGAGAAAAAATCCTCTCCACTCTCGAATCCGGTCAAGTTGTTACCGGCGAAGTGGTCAGAATCGCAGACTTCGGTGCTTTCATCGATCTCGGCGGTCTCGACGGACTGCTTCCCATCTCGGAAATTTCCTGGGAGCGCGTTTCTCACCCATCCGACGTTCTCAAAGTTGGTCAGATGGTCACCACCAAGGTTCTCAAAGTGGACCAGGAAAAGGGTCATATCAGCTTGAGCCTCAAGCAGATGCAGCCTGATCCGTGGAAAGAAATCGAAGACAAGTTCAATGAAGGTCAAGTGGTCAACGGCACCGTCCGTAAGATCCAGAGCTTCGGTGCCTTCGTCCAGATTTATCCTGGTGTAGATGCCCTTCTCCCGACCGTAGAAATGTCCGAAACTCCTACCACCAAACCGGAAGAAGTGGTACAGGTTGGACAGCAAGTGAAAGCCATCATCAAGAAGTTCTCTCCCAAAGAGCACAAAATCTCTTTGAGCCTCAAAGGCATGGATGTGAGCGACCTGCTCGGCTAAATCTTCCTAAATTAAGGATAGAATCACAGCTTAAGCAAAAGACCCGCCCCAAAAGGGCGGGTCTTTTGTCAGTTTCACGTCTTTGTCACGCCGCTCTGCCTAGTATTGCCTGCAACTCCCTTTTCTTCAGATGGCATTTACTACCATGAAACATGAAACAAACGAAGGCGTCAGCAACAATGCCGAGTCTCAAATAACAAAGTCGGAAGGCGCTGATTCAGGAATACAGCAGGCAGCCCTGAGCAGCTACGACAACGGCAGCTTCCGATCTTTCGTTCAGGAAAGCAACCAGACTTCCGCTGCTCAAAGCGAGAAACTGGCAAACAACAATACCATCGGCAACCTTTCCCTCACAGACGGCAGCGCTTCCGAACAGAATCTGCAGTCGGCACAGTCAGTGCAAGACCGTTACTTCGACAGAAGCCCCTGGGCGACGAACAAGGACAATGAACTGAAGGGTAGTGGGAAGACCAGTAACGAGCCCGGAACCATATCGAACAAACAGGGTCCCTACGACATGACACCACCAATCCCGCCTAACAATTGGAATTCCCCGGCTCCAGCCCACGACCGAAACTTACCAAAAGCTCAAGATAGACCCGCACCAGTGCATCGTCCCGCCCCGGTTTCCAGACCGAGTTGGTAAGCAGGGCTACCGGTTCCGAATACCATTCAACCAGCGCCGTTCAGAGATCATTGCTCGCCGTCGCACATCGCCCTCCGGAATGGCAGCGCCCTCATATATAGATAATGAGCGCCTCATGCAGCCTTCAGCCAGCTCCGGCGCACCTCTTTCTATGTAAAGCTGACCGAGTCCATTCAGGCAATCAGCCACGAACAAATCATCTTTGCCGAAGCTGGCTTCACCGATAGACAAAGCTTGCTGGAAGAGCTTTTCGGCTTCCGCAAACTGATGCTGTTTTGTCTTGCAAGCAGCCAGAAACATCAGGCAGGGAGCTAAATGCTCGCAGCGGGGACCATACTTTTTCTCGAAGATTCTAATCGCCGCTTCCAGGTTTTGCTCGGCCCGCCCATACTGCCCAAGACCAGAGTAACTAACCCCGAGATTGGAGAGAATTTCAGCGCGCTCCAGAGAATCCTCCGAAAACTTTCGCTTGTTCTGCGCCGCCTGCAAAAGGCGCACACCTTCACCGTATCGCTCCGCACTAACAACCCTCTGAAATTCAGCAAACTCCGCACTACTGAAACAATTCTGCAAACCCTTCACCTGACTCTGCACTTTCACCAAAGTCGGATCGATGGCATCGTAATAACTGGTGTCGGCGAGCCTTACACCGGGTGCTTCCCGCACAACTGCACCACCGCTCAAACTAGTAGTAAAAAGAGCTGCCGCAAGAGAGAGCAAAATTAAGGCAATGGCAGAAATAATGCACACTCGCCCCGGCGTGAAAAATGGAGATTCGGCGCCGGCAGACGAATCTACTTCGCCGACGCTACCAGTGGGGAGAAGCGGCGACAAACTGAGCCTGCGCAGGGCAAGCTCTACTTCCTTCATATCGGCAGGTCTAGCCTGAGGAGCCTTCTCCAACATCCTGGCCACCAGTTGCTCCAGCTCAGGCGGGAAGGCTTTGCCGCCGGAAACCTCTCTCAAGGTCGGCAGAGGCGAAGAGCGATGCATGGCGATAGTCTCCACGGCGCTCCCACCACGAAAGGGAGGCACTCCGGTGAGTGCCTCAAAAAGAGTACAGCCAAGAGAATAAACATCGGAGCGAACAGTCACCGGCGCACCACTGGACTGCTCCGGGCTCATATAAAGCGGACTGCCGAACACCGCACCACCGGCGGTGAGGCGCTGCCCCGCAGCAGAGGCATCCGTTAAGCCCATGATACCGAAATCAACAATCTTGGACAAGACGTCTGCATCAGCACCACCACCGGTGGTGAGGAATATATTACCGGGCTTAATGTCTCTGTGAACGATGCCCTTACTGTGAGCCAGATTGAGCCCCCGACAAAGCTGCTGAAACAAGTGCACGGCCTCACCGGCGGCGAGAGGCCCATCCTTCTTGATTCTTTCAGCAAGAGAACAACCACCGAGGACTTCCATCGTGTAGTAAGGAATGCCCTCTTGAGACAAACCACAGTCATAGACGGCAACGATGTTGGTGTGATTCAACTTAGCAAGAGCCCGGGCCTCCCGCTGAAAGCGAAGAAAGTTCTCTTCCGTCAACGCAGACCGAGAGAAGGTCTTGAGAGCCACGTCTTTCCCAAGCATCAGATGCTGCACTCTGTAGACCGCACCCATGCCCCCTTCGCCCAGGAGGCTCAAAACACGGAACTTGCCGTCAATAACGGTTCCCGGCTCCAAATATTGACCGGGAAGCGGCTCCCATTCCTCAGCATAGCTGAGTTCGCCCTGCTCCAACCTAAAGAGCCTCGACTTCGACTGCTCGTTCATTTAGTAAGCCCTTTTTCACGCCGGTCCCCTGAGCCTAGAGAGAGTCTCTAGAGTCAAGGATCCCTCAAAGAGCATAAAATCCAGTCAAAACGCATCAATCAAATAGGCGCCAGCGGGTGATATTTAAGCAGAGCAGGAAAAATCAGCGTGAGGCATCAAGAGCTTCAAGCCCTGCGTCTTGAGACGGCGACTATGGGCAGCGTCAAGATTCAATTTCATTTCATCGGCAAGAGATTGTTTACTGATGGTGCCGGGCAATTCATAGACTACCGCCGAACTTGCCAACGTGATGCAATCGATCTGTAGCAAATGCCTGCGCCCCCTGCTATCAAGACCGGTCTTGAACATAACCAAGGGAATCGACTTATTCTCCAGGCGCTCAGTCGATAGTCTCTCAATTGCCGCCAGAGCAAGCGACAGCCGCTCTTCAAAAGGCAAAGAATTCAACTCAGCGGCCACCGGCATTGAGCGCTTCATGGCCGCGCATAAATAGTTCAATTGCAGTTCTTGCTCGCTCAATGAATCCAGCATATTGCTTCCCTCCCGCTTCCAACACAACAATGCCGCGCCCGCTACACACACCGCTTCTAGTTTTGCGGACGAATACTCTCTATACCGCCGGTCTTAAGATAGCGACTGTGACCGGCGTCCAGGTTCAATTTCAGATCAATCGGCAATGGCTGTGCCTCAATTTTGCCGGGCAAATCGTAAAGGTCCTGAGACTTGCCGGACGCAACCGACTTAATGTCCACTAAGTGCGGACGCTTCTGTGTATCTTGCCCCACCGTCAACTCCAGGGTAGGCAGGGAGGCATCCTGTTTCTGTTCTTGCTCCATCCTGGCCTTCACCTCCTTAGCCAGGTTGAGACGGTCCTCAAACTTAACGCTATTGAGTTCTTCGGTCAAAGGCTCATTGTGCTTGACTTTATCTACTAAAGTCTCTACTTTTCCGTTCACCGACGCTGACAGTTCCGACATTTTCCGCATCCTCTTTTGACTTGAACGACCGGTAACACTTACTTCAAGTTTTTCTTAACCCACTGACTCAACCAGGCTCTGGTATTGCTGAAGGCTTCTCCCATGGCACCAGCGATACCGGTCTGGTCGCTATCTCCACCATATTCCCGGTCTAAATCGACACCCACTTCCGCAAAAGCATCACCCACAGGCACGCCGTTCACTTCTGGATCATCTACAAGCACACCGGCAGCTCTACCTAGTTTAGAAACAGCTCCATTCCTTATGTCTTTGGCCGCTGCATTCCTGAATCCAGGATCGTCGGTTATACCGTATCTGGTATCAGCCACATGCCAGAATTCATGAGAAGCAGCTTCCTTCACCATACCGGTGCGAGCGGCGACAACGATTTCATTATTACCGGGGTCCCAGTAGGCAGCCGCCCCAGACGCAAAGGAAGGCATATTATTGACTATCTTTACGGTCGGATGCAGATCTCGCATGGCTTGCCTTACAGGTTCCGGTACATTGCGCAGTGCGTCTTTAACTTGCGCCACATCGTGCTGGGAGACTCCAGCCTCAATCCGGAAGCTGTTATAGAGGTCACTGCCGTCAGTGGGCTTACTGGGCGTATCCACTCCGGGCTTGGGAAGATTTCCATCTCCGGGTTGAGGAATTGGCTCCGGCTTTGGTTCAGGCTTAGGCAGAGGTTCCGGCTTGGGTAAAGGTTCCGGCTGCGGCAATGGCTCCGGTTTGGGCTCCGGCTTGGGTAACGGTTCCGGTTTAGGTTCCGGTCTTGGTTCCGGCTTGGTTTCACCACCCGGTTCGCCATGGTGGCCATGTCCGCCCTTGTCGCAGTTTCCTTCGCGATTGCCGACCAGGGCAGAGAATTCACCTCTACTGATAGTTCCACTGTTATCTTTATCTGCGGCCATTATGGAACTTACAATTTGCTTGTCGGCAAGCGCGTTCATCTCAGTGAGAGAAAGACCTTCCTTTCCGTCGGTATCAGCGAGTCGATAGGCTCGCAGAGCACCATCGCGATTGAATCCGAAAGAGCCGGCGGACTTCATCCACTCTTTTTTGTCCAGGTTACCATTATCATTGCGGTCGGCGGAAAGCATCTTACCAACAACACCCTGGGTAATCTCGGCCCGGGAGAGCGTGTCATCGGAAGGATTGCTATCTTTATTGAGATTCAAACGATCAAAATCGGCTTCCGATGAAATAAAGGGCTTAGTCTTTCCACCGTGGTCACCGGGTTTATGTCCAGGCTGCGGATTCGGCTTCGGCTGCGGTTCCGGCTTTGGTTGCGGCTCCGGCCTCGGCTGCGGCTCCGGTCTCGGCTGCGGTTCCGGCCTCGGTAGCGGCTCCGGTTTCGGCTGCGGCTGCGGCTTCGGCAACGGCTCCGGTCTCGGCTCCGGCTTCGGCTGCGGTTCCGGAAGCGGCTCAGGTTTCGGCTCCGGCTTCGGATTTGGCTGCGGCACCGGATTATCGCCCGGATTAGGATCTACCGTTCTTGGCTTATAGCCTGGAACAATATCTCTGTACTCAGCCTCACGGCGAGAAATAATCTTGCCGTCCACCAGCACCTTCTGTAGTATTTTGGGCACATCAAGAGCGGTGCCGTCACCTTGAGTAAATTCCTGTCTGACAAAAGCCATATCGGCAGGAGCTTTATAGGTCAAATCTTGCCAGGCGCCAGGCGGGTGGCCGGGTGACTGCCCCACATCCGCTTTCACTTCGGCCTTCAGCGGGCGGAGGTTGCCATCGGTTGATCTATAGTACAGATTGGTCGAGCCGGGCTCAGTACCGGTCGCATACTCGGCATAGGGATCGAAAGAGACGGCCTGTCGAATTGTCAAACTACCATCGCCATTCTTGGTGTAGATGTTGCCGTTCAAACGGGGATCCACAGCCTGCTGCAAAGACTGATAGTTTCCATCAGCCATTTTCTCCCAAATTTCAGGCATGGGTTGAGTCACCGATTCCGGTCTCTTGGGATCATCTGGAGGAGCATAGCCCTTCTGCTCGATGGAGGAAATTATCGAAGAAACGCCTTTGACCGGAATATCACCGGCACCGGCGACTGGATTGCCGGCCTTATCGGATACATTCTGCTTATCATAAGGAGCAGGGGGATTGCCTACGCCGCTATCAATTTTGGGAATGCCGCCAGGACCAAACGGCAGGTCCGGAAAACCGTCGCTAGGAGAGACAAACAAGGGCTGATCCCTGAGAGCGGAGGAATTTAGAGCGGAGTCATAGCGCAGCGGATTCTTGTCCATGTAGGCCTTGCCGGCATCAAGGGCGCCACTACTGTACTTAAGCACATCTACATCATGATCAGACTCTACTTTCCCAACCGGACTAGAACCCAAGGAGGCATAACGCTCTGGATGCTTGTTCATGAAGGAAGCACCGGCACTGCGAGCATCGTTACTGTAATTCAGCACATCAACATCATGGTTGGACTCTACTTTGCCTTTCAAGATACTATGGGCGCTGGGAACCTCGGACTGCTTGAAGAGTGCCGCCACGTCCTGATTACGAAAGCTTCCCATGGCATTAGGACCCTTGCCGAAAGAATCACCGTAGAGACTGTGATCCGTGGAAAAGCTCAGAGTATTGCCTGAGAGATTCAAACTTTTATCGAAAGAGCGGCTGGAGGCTAAGTCACCCTGGGAAAAATCCACATTCAAACCAGTCTGGTTGAATGAATCGGGTTTAGCTATCTGTGCTTCATGATTTTCAAAAGGCTTTGATGACATCGTTCAAACTCCACATCAATGATCTTCAGGCGAAGCGAATTGAACTCCTGCTGCTGCGGCGAGAAGTTCGACTTTGTAGTAAGGCTTGGGGGTTGAGAGGCAAACCGCCTCTTCACAAAATCATGATGACTGCGCTGTGTGTCGAAACGGTGTTGGGCACCTTAATTAAAATTCGCTCCCGAAAAGCAATAAACGCGGTCCTCTTTAATAAGTCAGAGGACCGCGGCAGAATGAAAGCCAAAATCGTACGAAAAATAGGTACGCAGCAGCGGCAGCAGCAAGCCACCTTCTAAAAGAACAATCTAACTCACAATCTCGGACTGACTGAGAAGACCATTCTGACGCATCAGTTTCAGAACTCGATTGCGGCCAACCACTATACCGGCTTCAAAGCGCAGTTTTTGCCAGATCTTGCGATGACCTTCGCCCCGAATCGAAGAGCTTTCAAGTTCCCGGCGAATGGCTGCTAGCAAAAACTCGTCGCTGACAATCGGCTTCGGACCGCGCTTGGCACTGGAGCCAGGTCGGCGCTCTCGTCCCAATTGTTCATAGACGGTAGAACGAGGGAAAGACAGCACTCGGCAAACCGGCTCGATTCCAATTTGTCGGCTTGAATTTGCCGGAGATCGCAGCCGACTGATTTCGACGATCTCCGCAACGGAAAAGACCGGTTATCTAGTGCCATCGCCGCTTTCAGGATGGCCACTTCAGTATGAAGCTGTTCAATTGTCTTTTCCACTTCTACCAAACGGCGAGCATCTTCTGTTCTAGGTTTAGCCCGCAAAGCCTCCGCACCATGAGTGACAAATTCCGCGCACCACCTTTCAAGCTCTCTTTCAGGAATACCCAAAAGCGCCGACAGCGCTGACGCCGACTCACCCTGCAAGAGTCGCAGCACGATATCAGTCTTAGCTTTGGCTGTCCATCTTCCTCTCAAGGCACCTTCGTTCAATGAATTCTCTCCTCAAGTACTCGGTCCTGTCTGGGTCAATTGAGTGGCACTGACTATCAGCTGGTCCAGCTTTGCCACCAAACTCCGACTACCGACCTCTTCCAATCTCATCCCAAGAACAAAACCTCGTGCGACCGAAGCAATTAGTTAAGGGGACCACACAGGAATCTTACGACGGTAAGTTGTCGAAACTGTGTCGAAACTCCTCCTTCAAAATCCAGCTAAGAATTACTTCAATCTAAGCGATGAGCCGGCAATCCTGTAAAATAGACTTCGCTCTCCTTCCGCCACCTGGCAATATTGGTCAAGGGAAATTACCAGCCATTAACCGCAAATTAGTTTTAGCTTGCGGACCTTCACCTTTCGGTGAGATTGGTTCAAACAAATAATGAACATTGAAACGACGGACGCCCTCTGGGACGAGATAAAGCAGGAAGCGGCCGGAATTGTGCTTTTCGAACCCGGACTGAAAGGTCTGGAAGAAGCTATGGCTGCTTTAGCGGCAGGCACCGAACTTTCCAGTACATGGCTTACAACCGTAGAATCATGGCTGAAACAGTCCACCTCAATAGCAGCTCTGGCGCTTAGATTAAACGACCTGTCCGAAAAGCTCCACGGTCTTGATGAACATGGGCAAGCCAGGCACATTTGCAAAGCTGCCCACATACTTTCCCAGATGGTGCTGGGAGCGGAACACGAGCAGACAATTCTCATTTCCGGCAATCTGGCTAAATTTGAAGCCCTGACGGCAGCGGCAAGTAATAGCAAACCGGCGTTGCCGAAATTGCGCAACTTCTCTGGACGTAAGAGTACGTAGAACCAAGAGAGAGAGAATTTCACGAGACGCCCTCCTGCCCCTTTCTCTAGTTGCAGCTGAGCTCAGGAACATTACCGCCAAGCATTAGTTCGAAGAAAGCACCATCTTTGAATGCAGCTATTATCGCCAGTCGATATAGGGCGTCGGAGAGAAGCACATCTCCCCGACGCTCGCTCAAGACAGCGAAGCTATAGTAGCAAAACCATGCTGGTATCTTCATATGCCGCAGTATAATCGCATTTCGTGACAATCACGTGAGTACAGTACCGTAACCAATCCACGATTTAACCAACTTTTGTGTCGACGTCACCGCTCTCGATACCACCAACTGCGGGCTGCCACCATTTTTTCCAGACAGACAAGAGCACCTGGCCCGAGCTTGCAGGCGAACAAAGAGTGCGGCACCTGTTACGTCTGACCAATACCAGTACATACCGCTAGTTCCCTTCCATCCGGTCATGCCAGATGCACTTCAAGTCATCCAGGAAGCGCGCAGGGAAGTTCTTATCAGTCCAGAACTTTGCGAATTCATCAAAAGTGGGAAAAGTCTGAGCAAACACATGACCGAGTTGTAGCATTGAATTTAAGAAGAGGATTTCGTCTCCACCGCCCTCCAACCGGGCTAGTGCTGTTTCAATTCTGTTGGAGGTGATACGCAGTCGGGCTTCCTTTGATATGTCAGACATTTGAGATTTCTGGATTCCTGATAAACGCAAAGAGGAGACCAATGATAAGCCAGAAGCCCAAATTCAAACAGGACACTTTTGTCCTAATTTCGAGAGACAGCCGAATATAGAGGCGAAGCAGTAGTCGTTCGCACAAAGTATCGCCGCAAAAAACGAGTACTCCGGCCCAACGCCTGAAGTCAAAAATACGACAGCCTGAAGACCATATTCCAGAAGAACGTCAGCGCAATCTTAGTTTAAATTCCACAGCCACTCCAGGCTTAAGATAGGTCTCGCGATTACCGCCGGGAGCAGTGGGAAAACTGGCAGCCAGAGTAGGGTCCTGATCCAGAGCCTTGTCATAAGTTCCTTTCGGCTCGTCGGGCTTGGCAGGCGGCCCCATAAAATCGGTCACCAGAAGAGTCTCCCCGGCATGGAGCCCACCCTGGCTGGAACCACGCCCACCTTTATATACATAGTCTCGAATAAAGAGATCATAGAACTTGCCGGTATCATCTTTGACGGCAAATTCCGTGCGGGCGAAAATTTGATTGTTACTCACCGGCAGGAAGTAACGACTGCCGGTTTCAACTGCCGTGGCGTTGATATTACCGGATTGATCTACGTCATAGCGAGCAATCTGGGGCGTGCCTGGGGCGACGCCGCCAGGAAACGGATTCTGCAGCATATCGAGAAAACTTTGTACGTTCATTCTGGAGCCGCCACGCTTCATCCAGTCATACAAACCCCTCTTTAATATTCGCTCCATGAGAGGATGTGTGCTGGAACCGTCCACACTGGTGTCCTGAAGAGTGGACGGAGGATAGTCGCCGCCCACTGCCGTCTGCAAGAGATCCGCCGGGCTGTGTCCAACCTCTGCGCTCCAGAGCAAAGCCTTGGGGCTGGTATACTTGTTGATGCGTCCGGCTGAAAAGTTAAAGCAAAGATAGCCGGAATGAGGGGTTTCCTGGTTGGAAGCACCGGCAATAGCACAGGCCGAAGATTTGACAGTGTTCTTCTCACCGCTGTTTCTAACCATTTCATGGTTAGCCTCACAAAATACGGCGCTGGGAATCATGTAAGGCAAGCCATCAACACTGGTTTGAAACCTCGCGGCGTCGATGAGAGTGCTGTGATCGGCGGAAGCTGCGAAAACAAAGTCTTTCAGCAAATAGGGCACATTTACTGAGGCCTTGTAGAATCCATCTTGAAAGGAATCAGCGGCAGCATTGGTGAATTGATCCGGAAAGGGAGCACGACAATTGGAAGCGACGCCAACCACCGTACCCAGCTTGAGCTTGAGAGAACCAGCCTCCATTGCACTCTTGGGCCCGACAATACGCACGGCGTTAGACTTATAGGCAGCAACTGCCGTATCGTAGATGTTGATAGTTTTACCGGCGGCATCGAGACCGGTACCACCCGGATTACAACATTTATTGAGCTCAGCCACAAGAGTATTCTTGGCCCGCATAACCTTGTCGTAATCGGCAAGAACAAGACTTTTTACGAAATCATCCTGCATTTGCTCGGCAATAATTAAATCGAGACGAGTGCGCCCTATCAGGGAATTGATGCTGCTCACCGGTAAGTAGTAATTATCTTCGGCCCTTGTGGCAGTACCGGTGGGAGGACCGTCGGCAAGAGAGACAAAGCCCAGTTCAGGGTCTTCCACCACCAGGGTGGATAGGGCATCGGCGGCGGCCAATGCAGCCGCTTCAATTGCCGTTTTCTGCTCATGATTGCCGGCAAGCAAACTGACAAAGTTCAGACCAAAAGTCCCGATGATAAGGCCGATGAAACCAATAACCACAAGGCTCAAAATGAGCATGTTGCCGCGACAATTTCGACCGGTGCAATTCATGTCAAAAGTCGAGGACAAAGGAACTCCGAACATCTTGACCCGGTTTGGTTCCATCCTTCCACACCCTCCAACACCACCATCAAAACCAGGGATTCCGCTCAGGAATCTAATATACCCGAATTCATCTATATTGAACGAGCGCTGAAGACCGGTACTTCAGGCACTCAATGCGTAACATCGACGGTGGCAGCCGATCTTTCCAGGATTGCAGACATAACGGCGAAACTCATGGGCTGCTCAGGCTCTGTTTTGCCAAAAGTAAGTGGTGCGAATGCAGGGTCGGACTCGGTCACGGCATCTACGATACTACCGCCGTATTCGTGGATATAGCGCAAGGTACTAATGGCATGGGCCGCACTCAGAACTCCGGTCTTGAAGAGGAACTGAAGACTGAGAGCATAGTTTAACTCTGCCTCGGAGACCAAACCTTTCTCAACAAAGATCTCGCCGGTAAACTTTCTCTCGCCGCTCATCCTGCTGCTCAAAACCGCTCGCAGTTGCGCCGCCGACACAAGCCCGGAAAGATGCAGCAAACCGCCGATTGGTAGATGGCAACTGTTTTCCATTTTCGAACCTCCTACATTAGTTCTCCGGCAAATCAATACTGCCACCCATTTATCCACACAGTCTTTTCTCGACAACACCACCGACAATAAATGCTACCTATTAGTGGAAGTCTTACTAGGCAACCTGACTGGTGCTCCCCGGCACCGCACCACCCGGATCAAACATGCTTAAAATTCTACGCAATGGAAAATCCACGGCTTCAACCGTGGTCCGGCAATCCAGCGCAGCATTTGCACATCGGTCGGTCAGAGGCTCGATCGATTTAGCAGGTAGAGCGATTGGGTCTCCCCCCGCAGGGACTGCTGCTTCCAGTGAGCTATAGGTTAATTGCGCCAGGCTGAGAGCCTGTTCAAGACCGATCTGACCGGCGCGCACCGCTACTTTCAGAGATACAATCACCTTTTGCACGGTAAGCGGTACCGGAAGGCTGAGCTGGCCCTGGGAACCAACACTGAGCTTATTTGCACATACGGCATCCTCAATGACACTGAGCACCGAAGGCAAAGAGAGAGACTCGACCGAAAGAAGCCAGGTATCAAGATCAAACAAACGTTCCGCATCACTTGCGGCCAGTATACTTGCTCCAGCCCTCTCCAACTCTTCCAGCGAAACGCGCCCGGTCTGCAACAGCCGCAACTCCAAGAGGGCTCCGCACCAGGCACTGGTGGAAAGCAAACCGCAGCGCCACAAAGACCGGCCGTCAATTTGCTCCTGGTCATTCAACTCAGCATCGCAGGCCAGAGCTTGTTGAAAATCACTGAGACCAACACAGCCCTTATGCAAGAGGTACAGACAGAGCGGATTCAAGCGACGGAAGAAGTTGGATTCAGCCAGATCGCAAAAGCTCACCTGCATGGAAATGGCCTGCCTGAGCAATAAGAGGGACTGAAGCTCAGAGAGTGAGGGGCGCTTGTCCTGAACGAATTGTACTGCCAGTACCAGGTTCTGAATTTCGTTTTGCGTTAGCGTGCCACAGGTGGCCAGAAGCCTCATGAGCGGAAGCGCTGTCACCTCCACACAGCGCCTGAGACGCTCTGCCCCATCGGGTTTAATTCGTCCAAGGAGCAGGAGGAAAGCCAGAAACAAACTTGTCGTCTTACTGTTCATAGTCCACAGGATGGTCGGGGTACGACCCTACCTTAGAAACAGCAAGTGTTTGCCATGTGTCGAACACATTAAAAAAGCGGTACGGCAGGCCGCCCTGATAACTGCCCGGTATTACGAATTCAACCTGTAGCCAATCTTTTTGATGTTCTCAATTATCAAACCATCTTCATCATCGATAGCCTGGCGCAAGCGTTTAATTGCCGACCTGACGGCATTATCGCCCGGCGTCTTGTCGGTATGCCAGACCCGATCGATTAACTGATCGGAGCTAAATACCTTATTGGCATTTCGCATAAGAAACTCTAAAAGACAATAGTCGGTGGGAGGCAAATTCAACGGGCGCCCTTCCAGATGTACCGTATGTTTGGACGTATCAAGGGCGAGCTTACCGACAGTGACGACGCCATCGGAATAATCGCGTGGTCTACGCAGCAGCGCCCCTACTCTCAGAGATAGCTCCTTAACGCTGAAGGGCTTGGTCAGGTAGTCATCCGCACCCGCCTCAAAACCCACTGTTTTTTCAACAATCAAGTTCCTACCGGTGAGCATTATTATTGGGCTGGTACCTCTGGCAGAGCGGTAGCGGCGGCAAACTTCAATACCATCCAATTTAGGTATGGAAAGATCGAGAATAATGAGGTCGTAGAAGCTTCCAAGCATCCTGTAGATGGCCTCTTCACCATCGTGAACAATTTCAATGGTATGCCTTTCGGTGAGGAACCACTTCTCGACTATTGAACAAAGTTCCTTATCGTCCTCAACAAGAAGTATTTTGGCCATTTCACCCCTTCAGAACCATCCACAGCCTGCCGCCTTTGCCAACTAATTATAGCCCGGCTTGCCGAAGCCGGGAGCACGGTCCGCAAGCAACCTATCAAACTTGCTCCGGCTGCACCCAATTCAGGCAGACACCGGCTTGCCCTCTGCCACTACAGACAAGAAAAATGGATAAGGAAAAGTTGTCAGTGGTATATAAACCTCAGGCTTCTTTATCACTATCCCGCCAGGCACACGAGGAACGAAATGAAGAAACAGCGTAGAGCCCACGGCAGCGCGGCGGAATTCCAGCTCAGCCTTCTGGTTCTCTTCGCTCTCATGGCTTTTCCTGCTATTAACTTGATCTTCCTGGGGGCAGCATATTCCGCAACCTGGTTCATCTCATTTCAATCGGCCATGGCGGCAGCGCAGCAAACTGATTTTAATTCAGCCATAAAGTCGGTGAGCGAGCAAACAAGCCGCTTTAATTCCGGCGGACTGACAAAATGCCTGAAGATGGTGCCCGACGGCGGCTATCAGCAAAACGGCACCGATATTTTTATAGACGCAGTCAATTTCATCGATAGCAGCAAAACACAAACTATCGGTCCGAACAAGGCGGTACCACCGCCCATTGACCTGACCAACAACATATACGAAATTGTGGCCCGGACCAATTACAGAGTCGAACCTTTCGTCAACCTGGCCGCAGTACCGGCATTGGGTTCAGTACCCGGGCTGGGAAAACCGGTCAGCTTTTCAGCATCGGTGAAAAGGTGTGCCGAGTTCCCCCAGGGTTTGACCAGGGGTTCGGGAAATTCAGTCAACGGCGGTCGAGCCAGCACAACCGATCCCGCCACCACCTCCTTCGCCAGCCCGGTCAGCCTGCCGCCGCAAGCTACTGGAGAACCCTGGAATCGTCCCAAAATCTACGAAGAGATAAGCAGTTCCGGGCAACAAATTGTCGACCACGCCGTAGTGCTCGTCAATGCCGATAATCCCGATTGGACCGATACCGGCATTGTGGTACACCCCGGACAGACCATCTGGATCGACTTCCGGGCAGATGGTATCTGGGGCGGTTCTAAGGGCAGTTATCCACCTGAATACGACGCCGACGGATTCAACTACTACGGTTTTGGATCTATGCGTAAAGAAGGGCAGCTCAACATGTTCAATTATATGTCTCCGCCCATTTCCTGGAACCTGGTCGGAGCGGTGGACCCGCCCAAGTCATTGATCGTAGCTGAACTCTACCAATTCAATGTGGGCAAGACCAAATACAAGTACATGCCCGATCGAACCGGAGCGCTGAAGATAGGCAACTTCGATCTATTCTCAACCCTTGCCGATTCTCATGCGGAAAAAGTGACAGACACCAATAAAGAAGAGCTTGTCCGAAAATATTATGCCTCCCACGGTGTCGGCACGATGACTGTAAGAATTGTGGTAAGCGAATAACTTCACTGCTTGTACCTGGCAGATAACTCTTGCGTGTAAAACTCTCGCCTCCAGTTGCAGGCAAGAACTTCCTTGCCATCCAAATTTAAGCCTGAAAACACATTGGCGACACTTTGACACTGCATACTCTGCTAGTGGAGATAGCATTTGGTTCTGGTTCTGCATTCCTACTTTTCATTTGACCACTTTTACCAGTCCGAACTTTACCAACTAAAAAATCCGAACCTGCTCTCCCGGAAACAAGCAATAGCCTCAAACCTACTCGGGAGAACGAAACCATGAGCAAAGGTCACTTCGAGGATCCGCCGGATAGCGGTGGTTCCTCACCGGAGTTCATCTCCGGCGACAATATCTATCAGCCACAACTCTTCAGGAACGTCTTAGCAAGAAGCAAAGACGACAGCCTCAATCTTGGCAACGACGGCAGCATGGAATTTCACTCTCTCTTTAAGCCGGCAACGCCCGGTTATGGAGAGTTGCCCTCAAATCACATGCCGCTGGAAGAAAACGAGCTGACGGAAGGACTGCAAGAAAAGACCTTCCAAAATCGAGCCGTGGATCAAGGCAAGTTTGCGCAAGTAGCCGAGGCCTTGGGCATCAATCAGGAACTTGCCCAGAGCAAATTTAAAGAACTCAACAGTACTACCCTGAGTGCCGATCTGGCGGCAAAAACCCTTACAGACATGACCTTTGCCTGCTGGAAAAGAGGTCTTACACCCTGGTAACTGTACCGTCAAATAGAGCGTTGGCACAGAAGGAGAAGCCCATGCACAGTTTAGAAAGATTCAGCTCCCCCCTTGAAGTTTGTCCCTTCTTCTCAAGGATGTCCTTGCTGACGGCGGTATTTGCCGTCCTCCTGGCCATAAGCCTGGCCAGTTCCAAGAACCTTTACCTGCAGGAATTCGGTCTGAAGCAACCGATTGACAAGAGCGCCCCGGGCAAGAGCCGGCTGAAAGCAGAAAGACCGACAAACTCCGATTGGGACCAGTGAACCGCAAAACTTCCAGTGGGAAGCCCCGGAGCTTGCACTTTAGCCGCCCGACTCCTAGACTAGAGTCGCGTGGCTGCCGAAAGAAAGCCATGGCTGTCAAGCCCTGCTTCTTCGACAATATCCTGCCTCTGGTGCTGGTTTTCAATGTTAGGTAATCTGAAGCTAACTCAAAAGGGACTGCTGATCATCTCAGTCCCGCTTCTTTTGCAAATCAGCTTCTTTACTCTCTATGGCGATCTGCTCTCCCAAACCGAATTCCTCACGAGAAAGGAACACCGCGAAAAGAACGTCATCGGAAGAACGAACTGGATCACAAGTCTGATTTTGGCTGCCAATCTTTTTGCCCTGGCCAAAGCAGACAACTATGTCTCGGATGTAGATAAGAGCCTGGAGTATTGCCTCTCCGCCAGTATGCAAAATCTCAAGGAACTAACCGAGGTTTTTGCCGCTACCGACACAGCACAATTGGAAACGTTAGGGGAAGCAACAAAGGTCAGCGAGAACCTTCTGAAGAGCACAGCTGCCCTTGCCGCTCGCACCGGCGGTGATACCGCAGCCGGCAGTAAAGCAATCGTTACCGGTTCCATTCAACCAAGCTTGCTAAAGCTTTTCGAACTGCGGCACAAACTACTGGAAACCGAAAGCCGTCGCTATAAAATCGGCATCGATTCAGTGGCTGCTATCAGGAAAAAGAAGCGGGAGTTCCTGACTGTCGGCATCGTCCTCGATATTCTCATAGCCGTGTTCATTTTCTGGATTTTC
>Ga0268298_10001403_pt1 | contig 28517 bp, 36 predicted proteins | sample WWTPWeurt_MetaG_FD_194462 | JGI IMG/M metagenome (GOLD analysis project Ga0268298, IMG submission 194462) | Activated sludge microbial communities from WWTP in Nijmegen, Gelderland, Netherland - WWTP Weurt | ecosystem: Engineered > WWTP > Aerobic digester > Activated sludge | place... | reverse complement strand
ATGGGAATCGCCATTGTCACCACCCCGAAAGGTGTGATGACCGACCAGCGCGCCCGTCAGTTGGGTGTCGGCGGTGAAGTAATTTGTAAAGTGTGGTAGTGAGAAGCCGGGCGCTGAGGGGCGCCAGGTCTCACAGGAGGTGAACTGTGTCGCGAATTGGACGTTTACCGATTACGGTACCGCCGCAGGTCCAGATTAATATTGAAGGCTCGGCTATTCATGTGAAAGGCCCCAAGGGTGAAATGCAGCATACATTCCCCAAAGACGTGGATTTCCACCTCGAAGCGGGTATGCTGAATGTGACCCGTTCAGGTGATAGCAAGCAGGAAAAAATGATCCATGGCACGGCGCGCGCAATCGTCAATAATATGGTAGTTGGTGTCAGCAAAGGCTTTCAGCGCGTCCTGGAAGTGAATGGTGTTGGCTACCGTGCAGAAGTTGATAATCAAAAGAACCTGATGTTGTACGTCGGGTATTCTCATCCGGTCAAAATGGAACCCCCAACCGGGATTTCATTCGCAACCGATGCGAAAACCCGTCAGATCACCGTGATGGGATTTGACAAGCAGTTGATTGGGCAAGTTGCGGCGAATATTCGTGAAGTCCGCCCACCCGAACCCTATCAGGGCAAAGGCATCAAGTACATTGAAGAGAAGATTCGCCGTAAAGCCGGTAAGACAGGTAAGGGTAAGTAAGTATGGCCAAAAACACTCGTCAAGAAGCTCGGAAGCGACGTCATGCTCGTGTGCGCAAGAATGTCAGCGGCACGACCGACCGTCCTCGCCTCAACGTTTATCGTGGTGTAACTGAGATTTACGCCCAGGTCATTAACGACCTGGATGGTAATACGCTTGTTTCAGCCTCGACGATTGACAAAGAACTGCGAGCCACGGCTGAAGGTAAAACCAAGACCGAACAAGCTCGCATGGTTGGCCTGGCAATTGCAGAGCGCGCCAAAGCGGTTGGCATCAGCAAGGTAGTCTTTGATCGCGGTGGTTTCCGGTATATTGGCCGCGTCAAAGCTCTGGCCGATGCAGCTCGCGAGGGCGGTCTGGATTTCTAAGGTTCGCCAAGGGAGTAAAGTTGTATGGATTATCAGGTATCTGAATTTGAACAGCAGTATGAAGAGCGCGTGATCGAGATCGCCCGTGTGTCGAAAGTAGTTAAAGGCGGCCGGCATTTCTCGTTCCGTGTTACTGTCGTTGTGGGCGACAAAAACAGCAAAATTGGTGTTGGAATCGGGAAGGCAAATGCCGTGCCCGATGCCATGCGCAAAGCCACCGAGCATGCTCGCCGTGACCTGCACCGGGTCAACCTGGCTGGCACCACCATTCCCCATCCGGTGATCGCAAAGGTCGGCGGATCGGAAATTATGCTGAAACCAGCTTCTCGTGGTACCGGCGTTATCGCCGGCGGCGGCGTGCGCGCCGTTTTGGAAGCTGTGGGCGTTTCTGACATCCTGACCAAGTCTTTGGGCGGCAGCAATGTGTTGAACTCTGTGTATGCCACCATCAAGGCGCTGGATATGCTGAAGTCTCCAGAAGAAGAAGCTGCCCGGCGTGGTAAGGCTGTCAAAGATGTTTTGCCTTTCTGGGAGCGAAAGAAGAATGGCTAACAACACCGAATCTACGCCAAAAGTTTTGCGTATTACCCTGGTAAAGAGCGCCATTGGTTATTCCAAGGTGCACAAAGCCACGGTAAGAGCGCTCGGTTTGCGCAAAATGCACCAAACCGTTGAACAGGTAGACTGCGCCACACTGCGTGGGATGCTTTACAAAGTAGCCCACCTGGTTGAAGTGGAGGAAGTAGAATGAAACTAAACGATTTAAAACCAGCCGAAGGCTCTAAGAAAGACCGCAAGCGTGTAGGCCGCGGTCCAGGCGCCGGGCAGGGCAAGACCGCCGGTCGTGGTACCAAGGGTCAGGGCTCCCGCTCCGGCGGCAGCACCCGCCTGTACCATCAGGGTGGCAACCTGCCTTTTTACCGCCGCCTGCCCTTTATGCGTGGTGAAGGCTTTTCTGCCCTCAATTCGGTTGATTATAACGAAGTAAATCTCGACCAGCTTCTGGAGCAATTCCCCAATGGCGGCGTTGTCACCCCAGAACTGTTGGCCCAAACCAGCCTGGTGCGCGATGCCAAGAAGCCGATTGTTCTCCTCGCCCGCGGCGAGGTGAGCAAGTCGTTGCAGGTGCGCATTCACCGTGTATCCGCCGCTGCCAAAGCCAAGATCGAAGCCGCTGGCGGCTCGGTTGAATTGGTAGAGTTCTAAATAGGAGCCACAATGAAACGCTCTGCCTGGCGCTATTTATGGACGGCGGTAGATATCCGTCGCAAACTGCTCATTACGCTGGCGATCCTGGTTATCTATCGCCTCGCGGCGCATGTACCCGTTCCGGGTGTCGATCGTGCCTTGATCGCCAGCTTGCTGGGCAACGGCAGCGCTGCCAGCTCGCTGATCAATATCATGGATCTGCTTTCGGGCGGTACTGTTTCGCAGTTCTCAGTGCTGGCTATGGGTGTCTACCCGTATATCACGGCTCAAATTATCCTCCAACTGTTGGTCCCGATTATTCCGGCCCTGCAGGATAGGATGAAAGATAACCCGCGCGAAGGCCAGAAATGGATGGAACGCTGGACCTACTACCTGGCTGTGCCCATGGCGGCTCTTCAGGCCGTTGGTCAGATCAACATCATTTCCAGTCTGGTGGGGCAGCCAATCATCGCCAATTTTGGCCTGTTTGGCAGCAACTGGTTGAGCTCATGGACCATTATCATCAGTATGACCGCTGGTACACTGTTCGCCATCTGGCTTGGTGAAATGATCTCCGAGTACGGTGTGCGTAATCAGGGTCTTTCGTTGATCATCTTCTCGGGTATCATCACCCGGATACCATCCACCATTCGCTCGATCTACGCTGATGAAGCCAATCGTGTGATCGGCTTGATCTTGATGGTGGTCTTCACTGTTGCGGTTGTGTTTGCGATCGTCTTTGTTCAGCAGGGACGCCGCAATGTGCCTGTGATGTACCCCGGACGCCGGGTTGGCAGCCGGATGTCCATGCCGGTCAAGGGCACTCTGCCTTTGATGGTGAACATGGCTGGTATGATCCCGATCATCTTCGCCCAGTCAATCCTGACTTTCCCGGCGATTGTGGCTGGTTTCTTCACCTCGAACTCTGAGGCCTTTTACTATGGTTTTGCTACCTCGGTTGTCAGTATCTTTGGCGGGCAGGGCGATGCATACTGGATCATGTATTTCTTCATGGTCGTCTTGTTCACTTTCTTCTACACCGATGTCATCTTTGCTCAGCAAAATTATGGTGAAAACCTGAAAAAATCTGGAGCGCAAATCCCAGGCATCAGCCGGGGTGAGCCAACTCAGCGGTATTTGACTCGTGTGCTGCGGCGCATCACCTTCCCCGGAGCGTTGTTCCTGGGTATGGTGGCGATTTTGCCCTGGTTTATTGGGAAAATCTTCCTCTTTGGAGCAAGCACTGGTCTCTTGCTGGTTTCATCCTCTGGCTTGCTGATTGTTGTGGGTGTTGTTCGCGATCTGTTCTTCAACATTGACGCCGAACTGCGCCTGCACGGATATGACGATAATCTCCTGGTTCGCTAGGGAGTGACCGATGCGTAAGTATATCGTTCTGCTGGGTCCTCCCGGCGCAGGTAAGGGTACGCAGGCAAAACTCATCTCAGAAAAGATGCAGGTGCCGCATATTTCTTCTGGTGATATCTTTCGCGAGAACATTAAAAATCAAACCGAGTTGGGAAAGCTAGCGAACGGATGGATCAGCAAGGGTGAACTCGTCCCAGACGATGTAACCATTGCGATGATCCGTGAGCGGCTTTCCCGCCCGGATTGTGATCGGGGCGCACTGCTGGATGGTTTCCCCCGTACACCTGCCCAGGCTGCGGCGTTGGCTGAAATACTTGACGCCATGGATGGACAGGTTGCGGTGGTGCCTTACATCACCGTCCCCGAAGATGATCTGGTAGCACGTTTGACCGGACGTTGGACCTGCCGGGCGGGTGGGCATGTATTTCATGAGAAATTCAACCCACCTCAAACCGCAGGGCGCTGTGATCTGGATGGATCTGAGCTTTACCAGCGTGATGACGACAAAGCAGAAACTGTCGTCCGGCGCATACGTGTATACCTGGAACAAACATCACCGCTGATCGAATACTATCAGTCGCGCGGTCTGCTGCAAGAAATTGATGGCAGACAGTCGATCGAAGAGGTTGGCGTTCGTATGTTGGCAATTTTGCCGGAGAAGTAAATCGAGATGAGTTGGGAACGAAATGTTGTCATAAAAAGTGAGCGCGAGATCGAGCTGATGCGCGCAGCCGGGCGGGTGAATGCCGCAGCCCATGCTGCCGTGCGGGCTGCGATCCGCCCTGGCGTGACGACAGCCGAACTGGATGCCATTGCTGCAGAAGTGATCAAGAAAGCCGGAGGCAAGCCCGCCTTCCTGGGTGTGATGGGAGCCTATCCCTATCCGGCGACAATCACCGCCAGCATCAATGACGAACTGGTGCACGGCATTCCCGGCAAACGCAAGCTCAAAGAAGGCGATATTGTCTCGATAGACTGTGGAACGATCCTGGAAGGCTTTGTGGCAGATTCAGCCTTTACAACAGGGGTTGGGGAAATCTCGGAAGAGGCGCGGCGGCTGATCGAGGTTACCGAAAAATCCCTGGAAATTGGCATCAGCCAACTGCGCGCTGGTAATCGGGTGGGCGATGTAGGCGCAGCCATTCAGGAGTTTGTGGAAGGGCAGGGGTACCACCTGACGCGAGAGTACACCGGGCATGGTGTGGGCCGGACAATGTGGGAAGGCCCCCAGGTTCCCAATTACGGCATCCGCGGCCGTGGATCCATACTCCGCAAGGGTATGGCCATCGCCCTGGAGCCGATGGTTCTGATAGGCACGGCTCGGACGCGTGTCATGCCAGACCAGTGGACGGTGTCTTCTGCAGATGGGTCGTTGACTGCCCACTGTGAGCATTCCGTGGCAATCACGGAAGGAGAGCCGATCATCCTGACAATCCCATGAGAAAAAACAGCCGAAGCTGGGTTTTCTCCAGGACTGGACGAGATTGGCAAGAGCAAGTATAATTGGAATTTCGGCGTGCAGGTGTCGAACAAGACCACGCGGCATGCTGTAAAGAAACTGGAAGGAGATTGTTCTCATGAAAATTTCATCATCAATAAAGCCGCGCTGTGCTAAGTGCAAAGTCGTCAAGCGCAAAGGCATTTTGTTCATCATTTGTGAAAATCCGAAACACAAGCAGCGACAAGGATAAGGTGTTATGGCACGTATTGAAGGCGTTGATCTGCCGCGCAATAAGCGCGTCGAAATTAGTTTGATGTATATTTACGGTATTGGTCGCCCGCGCTCCAATGAGATTTTGGCTGCCACCGGAGTTAGCCCGGATACCCGAGTTAAGGACCTGACCGAAGATGAAGTCTCAAAGCTGCGTGAGTATATCTCGCAGCACTTCAAAGTCGAAGGCGATTTGCGCCGCGAAGTTCAGTTGAACATCAAGCGTATGATCGAAATCGGCTGCTATCGGGGAATGCGACATCGCCGAAACTTACCGGCGCATGGTCAACGCACCCGCACCAATGCTCGCACGGCAAAAGGTCCCAAGAAGACGGTTGCCGGTCGTGGTCGACGGCGCGGAGCAACAAAGAAGTAAAACTGCTTGTAATTTGGCCTGCCTGGGGGGTACCTTCCACCCCGCGGCAACCGGGTGGGCCAGATTTCAGGTGTTTGCATAAGAGCTTGAGAAATTTAAGCGAGGTGTTATGGCTCAAACTGCTAGTAATGCGCGCCGCAAAGGCGCAAAGAAAGTCAAGCGCACGTTGTCCGCAGGGCAAGTGCACATCTATTCGACTTTCAATAACACAATTGTGACGGTGACCGACATGCAGGGCAATGCAGTCTACAGCGCCAGTGCTGGTGCTTCAGGCTTCAAGGGTTCTCGCAAGAGCACCCCCTTTGCCGCTCGAATGGCTGCGGAAGCTGCCATGAAGGAAGCTCAGGGCTTTGGCATTCAGGAAGTGGAAGTTTACGTCAAAGGACCTGGTCCCGGACGTGAATCTGCCATTCGTGCTGTCCAGGCTCAGGGCCTGCGCGTGACGGCGATTACCGATGTAACGCCCGTTCCGCACAACGGCTGTCGGCCGCCCAAGAAACGCCGCGTCTAGTTTAATTAGGAAGAAGGAATTCTATATATGTCGAAGTATCGTGGGCCAGTGTGTAAACTGTGCCGCCGCGAAGGCGAAAAACTTTTTCTGAAGGGTGCGCGCTGCTTCTCGCCCAAGTGTGCGTTTGATCGGCGCGGCTATGCTCCTGGTCAGCATGGCAAAGCCTCTGCGTTCCGTGGCAAGCGCGAATCTGACTACAACCGCCAGCTGCGCGCCAAACAAAAAGCGCGTCGCGTGTACGGTGTCCTGGAACGCCAGTTCCGCCGCTACTACGAAGAATCAGCCAGCCGCCGTGGTGTGACCGGTCTGAATCTGTTGCAGATGCTGGAAGGTCGTCTGGATAATATCGTTTACCGAATGGGTTTTGCAGAAAGCCGCTCAGAAGCGCGTTTGCTGGTTACCCATGGCCATTTTATGGTCAACGGACGGCGCATCGATGTGCCCTCTATGCAGCTCGAAGTGGGTGATGCTCTTGCCGTACGCGATGGCTCTCGCCGCCGCAATTATTTCAAGAGCCTGCCCGATGTAGCCGAAGCTCGGAATGCTCCAACCTGGTTAGCCCGTGACCTCAAGAACCTGTCTGGTTCTGTCGTCCGGATGCCAGAACGTTCCGAAATCGATGGCAACCTGAACGAGCAATTAATCGTTGAGTACTACTCGCGGTAATCGCTGTTAGTGGAGGGCTGGCAGCGCAGGCTGCCAGCTAACCGCTAGCGACGCGAAAAAAGAGGTGTACAGTGATTGGCTTTAGTAATATGGTAACGCCGAAGATTGAACGTGAAGCAGAGGCTCGCAATTACGGCAAATTCATTATCAGCCCCTTAGAGCGTGGTTATGGAATCACGCTTGGTAATGCTCTGCGGCGTGTGTTGCTTTCCTCGTTGGAAGGCGCCGCAATCACCTCTATCCGCATCGCCGATGTCCAACATGAGTTTAGTGATATCCCCGGCGTTCGTGAAGATGTGATCCGAGTCATGCTGCAGATCAAGCAGCTGCGGTTGATGATGGTCGGGGTCGATACGGCCCACTTGCGTCTGCATGTATCGGGCAGCACCGGTGAGGTGACTGCTTCGGATATCATTTGCCCGGCGGAAGTTGAAATTATCAACCCGGATTTGTATCTGTTCACTGTGGATGATCCCAAAGTCAATTTGGAGATCGAGATGACTGTCGAGCGTGGTCGTGGTTATTCCCCGGCCGACGATCGGATTGGCAAGCTGCCGATTGGTGAGCTGCCAGTGGATGCCATCTATACCCCGGTGCGCAAGTGCAATTGGGAAATTGGCTATGCACGCGTTGGCCAAAGCACCAATTACGATAAACTGTTGATGGAAGTTTGGACCGATGGGACTATCAGCCCAGAGGATGCCCTCAGCACGGCCGCAAAGATCTTAATCGATCACTTGCGCCACATGGCGGGCGTCAGTGAAGAAACGCTGGCTTCCATTTCAGATGTTGCGGAAGAGGGGCGAGGCCTGACCAGCGAAATGATCGAGACCCCCATTGAGAACCTCGATCTTTCGGTACGGGTCTTCAACTCGTTGAAACGCACGGGCATCACCACGGTTGGTGAAGTGCTCGAGCTGCTTGAGAAGGGCGATGAAGCGGTAATGTCGATTCGCAATTTCGGCGAAAAGAGCCTGGATGAACTGCGCCAGAAAATGCGCGAAAAAGGCTATCTTCGCGACGGTAATGATAAAGAAGCGGAGTGAGTAGAGATGCGACATAAAATTGCAGGACATAAACTCGGCCGCAGCAAAGATGAACGCAGAGCCCTGCGCCGGATTTTGATCGCCCAGTTGTTTGATCATGAGCGAATCGAGACCACCCTGGCCAAGGCCGATGCAGTTCGTGGTGCTGCCGAAAAATTGATCACCCTGGCCAAGCATGGCAACAAAGATGGCGATGCAAAAATGGTGCATGCCCGCCGGTTGGCTGCTGCTCGTCTGGGGAATGATGAGGCGGTCAAGAAGTTATTCGATGACCTGGCCCCTCGCTATGCCGACCGCCCAGGCGGTTATACCCGTGTCATTAAGCTTGGCCCACGCAAGGGCGATGCTGCTGATATGGTATTGTTGGAGTTGGTAGAAGAATAGTACGTTACCAAGTTATTCTCGCCTATGACGGCACAGATTTCGAAGGCATGCAGTATCAGAGCGGCTGCAGAACTGTGCAGGAAGTGGTTGAGAAGGCATTAAGGCAGTTGGGCTGGCAAGGTGTCCATCTCCAGGCTGCCGGGCGCACCGATGCGGGCGTCCATGCCAGTGGGCAGGTTGTGGCTTTCGATCTGGAATGGAAACATTCCATGCAGAAGTTGTGCCTGGCGCTCAATGCGCACTTGCCCCCGGACGTGGCCGCCCGGATGGCTCGCCCGGTTCACCCGGATTTCAACCCTCGCCGCAGTGCGCTCTCGCGAACCTATCGCTACCACCTCTTTTTTGAAGTGGGCCGCGATCCGCTCCGGGAACGCTACGCCTGGCGGGTTTGGCCCCCGGCGGACCCTGCGAAAGCTCAACAGGCTGCTGAAGCCCTGATCGGGCGGCACGATTTTGCGGCATTTGGCTCTCCGCCAAAGCCGGGAAACAGCACCGTTCGCACTGTTTTAGCGGCTGGCTGGCAGGAAATCGGCACTTCAGCCGTTTTTGAGGTCACCGCAGATGCCTTTTTGTACCATATGGTCCGGCGAATGGTGGGGCTGCTGGCAGCAGTTGGGCAGAGCAAATATTCTCTTGAGGATGTGCGCTCCTATCTCGATCAACCCGGCGGACCCGATGCCACAACTGCCAAGGTGCAGGTCATGGCAGACCCTCAGGGACTTTTCCTTACGGATGTGCGCTACCCGGCGCATCTCCTGGCAGTAGAATAATTTGAAAACGAAACGACCAACCGGAAGTTTTAAACGGAGAGATTGAACGTGCAGAAGACATACTATCCTAAACTCGAAGAGCTGGAATCAGAATGGATCCTGGTGGATGCCGATGGTCAGACCCTCGGTCGACTCGCCAGCCAGGTGGCTGCTTATTTGCTCGGCAAGCACAAGCCAGGCTTTATGCCCGGCGTGTTGGTCGGTGACTTTGTGGTCATCATCAACGCCGAAAAGATTCACGCCACTGGCAGCAAGATGGATGATAAAGTTTATTACCAACACTCGGGCCATCCCGGTGGCATCAAATCCGTCACCCTGCGCCAGCAGTTGGTGCGCCATCCGGATCGTGTGTTGACCGCCGCTGTGTGGGGCATGCTGCCGCACAACAAGTTGGGTCGGCAGTTGATCAAGCGTTTGAAGGTGTATGCTGGTACTGAGCACCCGCATGCGGCTCAGTTGCCCAAGGCCCGCTAGAGTAGAAGGAGCTATCAATGGCAGTACAGTATTATGAAGGTATCGGACGCCGTAAGGAAGCCACAGCACGCGTGCGCATTGCCAGTGGCACCGGGGTATTTACCGTCAACGAGAAAGCCGCCGAAGTTTACTTTGGCCGCTATGGCGATGTTGAAGCGATTCTTGGCCCCCTGGCCACTGTCGGTTCTGAACGCACCACTTTTGACATCACCGTAGTCTGCACAGGCGGCGGTTTGTCTGGTCAGGTCGATGCCGCCAAGCTCGGTCTGGCGCGTGCCCTGGTGCTGCTGCGCCCCGAAGATCGCAGCGCCCTGCGCCGCGGTGGTTTCCTGACCCGTGATGCCCGCATCAAGGAACGCAAGAAACCAGGTCTCAAGCGCGCCCGTAAGGCCCCAACCTACACCAAGCGTTAATTCGACGCCTGGCGTCTGTTTTGAAAACCATAATCCACCTGGAGATTTCTCCGGGTGGATTTTTGGCGTCTTCAAACTCTTAAGAGAATTTTGGGTGTTTTTTGGAGTGTGGCATATTGGCTCTACGGAATCAAGGTTGGCCAGGGCATGGGAGACGGTGTGGCATAGGGCGTCAGGAGAAAAGTGCCCAGGTTGATGCTGAAATAATCTGCATAGCCATAGCCATGCTGGACGACAACCTGATTGTCTGGACTGAAATAGAGTGGACGATAAAAAGCATCTGCGCCGGACAGGATCGTGGTCTGGCTCCTATCATCCAGTTTGAGCAAAATCAGGTAATAAACCATCTCCTCGCATTCTTGCCCGGTGCGGGTGGAGAAGATAACATAGCTGTTGTCGGGCGCCCAGAGCATATCCCCGGCTTCGGAATACTGCGCCCCGATCGGAATGCGCTGCAGTTCGCTGTTCATCTGATTGACAATATTCAAAACCGGAAAGTCCAGCCAGGTCTCGAAATAGGCCAGATAGCGGTCATCCTGCGAAAAGGCGAAGTTGTAAAACTGCCAGTTTGTGCCGGGCAGCGTGGTGGTTTTTTCGCCAGTAACCAGATCCAGCCGCTGCAAAATGATGCCCTCAGTATAATCAACACAGCCGCCATCGCCGTACTGCGGGTAAAAGGACAGGTACAGGTAGCGCCCGTCGCCCGACCAGTGGACGGGAAAATAGTAACCAAACAGCTTTTCGCCGTCAATTTCATAATCCCCGCGCTTCATCAAGTAATAGCGGGTTGGATCTAGCAGAGAGTAAACACCCGTGACATCCATACAAACTCTGGCAACCCATTTCTGATCTGGGGAGTAACTTCGTGCCCTGTTATCGGAGGTGCAGCCTGGAAAGCGAACCTCTTCGGTAGCCTGGCGAATTTCCCATTCAGCTTCGTCAGTTTTGTTAACGGCAATTGTGGCTAAATCAGCCAGGCTGTAGGTTGCTGTTGCGGTTGGTGTGGCTGTTCGGGTTGGCGTTGGTGCAGGCGTCCGGCTGGGTGTTGGGGTTTTGGTCGGGCGGCCCCGGGTTGGCGTTGGCGGGTCTGGAGGCAGGTTGGGTGTGGGGGTGAAGGTGCTGGTAGGGACTGTTTGAACCGCCTGAACGGAACATGCAGCCAAAAGTAATGAAAAAAGCAACGAAAGTGAAAAGATAAACCAGTTTCGCATTTTGACTCCTGCCCACGCTTGTCTCGCACTAATTATATCAAGAATTAAAATCGGCTGAATTGCACGCCTGTAAAATCCATCGGCCCTCTTTTTTTGATTTCGGTTAAAATGGCACTCATGAATACAACTGGTATCACCCTCCTCGGACTCGGACCCGGCGCAGCAGATCTGTTGACCCGCCAGGCCTGGGATTTACTGCTCCAAATCCCGGAAATTTATCTTCAAACAAGCAAGCATCCTGCGGTGGCTGATTTTCCCCAGACTTTACAGGTTTATTCGCTGGACCAATTGTCCGCCGCAGATATGGTGGCGCAGGTGATTGAGCTGGGGCGTCACCCGCAGGGGGTAGTTTTTGGTGTGCCCGGACACCCGCTTGTGGCAAACCCGATTTCACTGGAGATTGTCCGCCGCTCCCGAGAAGAAGGGCTGCCGCTGCAGGTGGTGGCAGGTATGGGCTTCCTTGAGGCAACCGGTGCTGTGTTGGGGATCGATCTTCTGCCGCAGACCACTTTGGTGGATGCCGGCGAGGTGCTGCGTTATCACACCCCGCTCTTCCCGCCGCACACCCCGGCGTTGATCCTCAATTTGAACGCCTCAAACGCCCAGCGGCTGCAGGCAGTTTTGGAGCATGTCTACCCCCAGAACCACCCGCTGCATCTGGTGGATGCAGCCGGGGTGGTATCCGCTTTCCCGCTGAATGAGTTGGCAGGCCAGGCCGCTTTCGGCCTGTTAGCCCGCCTCTATCTGCCTGCCCTGGGCCCAGCAACCTCTTTCGAGGGCTTCCAGGAAATTGTAGCCCACCTGCGAGCCCCTGAAGGCTGCCCGTGGGACCGCGAGCAGACCCACCTTTCGCTGCGCCAGAGCCTGCTCGAAGAGACTTACGAGGTCCTGGCGGCTCTCGATTCAGAAGACCCGCAGTCATTGCGTGAAGAATTGGGCGATCTGCTTTTGCAAATTGTTCTCCATGCCCAGATCGCCAATGAGTACGGCGAATTTCGAATTGCAGATGTCATCCAGGGCATCCAGACCAAGCTGGTTCACCGTCACCCGCATGTCTTTGGTGATACCCAGGTGGATGGGGTGGACAATGTGCTCCAAAACTGGGAAAAATTGAAAGCAGCTGAACGTGCCAAAAAAGGCAAGACCGCGGCCAGCCTGCTGGACGGCGTGCCCAAGGCCCTGCCGGCCCTGACCCAGGCCGAACAGTACCAGGGCCGGGCTGCCAGGGTGGGCTTCGAATGGCCCGAGCTGCAAAATGTGCTCGATAAGATCCAGGAAGAAATTGAGGAAGTGCGCCAGGCAGGCACAGCCGAGGAGCGCGCCTTTGAAATTGGCGACCTGTTCTTTGCCACCGTCAACCTGGCCCGTACGCTGCAGGTTGAACCCGAAAGCGCCCTGCGCCAGGCCAATCAGCGCTTTCGCGGCCGCTTTGGATACATCGAGAATGCTGCCCGCCAGCAGGAACGGCTGGTCAGTGACCTGAAGTTGGATGAAATGCTGGCCCTCTGGCAGGAAGCCAAATTAAAATTGAAGTGACATGATGACCAAAACTGTGGTGGTGATTCCCACGTACAACGAAGCCGATAATTTGCCTGAAATCAGCCGGGCCTTGTTTGCTCTGGACATTCCTGGTCTGGAAATCTTAATCGTGGATGATAACTCTCCCGATGGAACCGGTCAGGTGGCGGATGCGCTGGTTTTGCAGTATCCGGGCGCTTTCCATGTCATTCATCGGGCGGGCAAGCTGGGGTTGGGTACCGCCTATATCCAGGGATTTAAGTGGGCTCTGGACCAGCAGGCTGACCTGATTATTCAGATGGACGCCGATTTCTCGCACTCACCAGCCTACATTCCCCAATTGATAGCCCAGATGCCAGACCACGACGTGGTGGTGGGGTCGCGTTATGTTTCGGGCGGCAGGGTGGATGATTATTGGGGCTGGGGCCGCTGGTTTTTAAGCTGGTGGGCAAACTCAGTCTGGGTGCGACTGATCCTGGGCACCAAGACCAGCGACGCCACTGCCGGTTTTAAATGCTGGAGTGCGCATGCCCTGAGGTCTATTGGCCTGGATACCATTCGCTCGAATGGTTATGTCTTTCAGGTTGAAATGTGTTATGTCGCCGAGCGGATCGGCTTGCGCATTCTTGAAATTCCGATATACTTTGAGGATAGACGGATTGGCAGGAGCAAAATGAGCGTTCGGATCAAGCTCGAAGCTGCTTTGCGTGTTTTTGAAATCCGTTTGCGCCATTACAGAACTCGTTCAGCACTCTGACGTTTTAGCTGGTAATTATGAAAATCTTGTTTGTCACCCCTTACATTCCCAGCCCACTGCGACCCAGGCCTCTAAATTTTATTCGCCAGCTTGCGAGACGCGGTCATGAAGTGACCCTCCTGGCAGTGCGCAGTAAATTGGATGAAGATCCGGAAGAAGTGCGCGCTTTGTGCAAAGAGGCCTACTTCTTCTCTGTATCACCGCTCCAGCGGCTGCTCAATACCATCAAAGCCGTTCCGGCGGGTCTGCCGCTGCAGGCAATGGTATCCTGGCAGCCGGCCGTGGTGAAGCATCTGCGCCGCCTGGTGAATGAAGGGAATTTTGACCTGCTGCATGTCGAGCACATCCGGGCTGCCCGTTACGGGCTGCTGCGCTCGCACGCAGTATCCACCCAATCTTTGCCGCCGGTGGTCTGGGACAGTGTGGACGCCGATGGGCTCTACCAGCGTGAAAGCAGCGAGCATGGGGTCAGTGCCTGGCGCAGGTTGCTGGCCGGCTGGGAAGCTGAGCGGGTGGAGCTGTATGAAGGCTGGCTGGTGAACCAGTTTGACCGGGTCCTGGTCACTTCCGAGCGTGATCAGCGCTGGCTCATTTCACGCCAGATGCCGGGCGACAACCAGGTTGATGTCGATGTCCTCCCAAACGGAGTTGACCTGGAGTACTTCCAGCCGCCGGCCCACCCTGGCAACCCGACCCCCTCCGTTTTACTGAGCGGAGATATGAGCTACCAGGGAAATGTCATTATGGCGCTTTATCTGGTGGAAGAGATTATGCCCCTGGTCTGGGAGAGCCTGCCTGAAACCAAAGTTGTGATTGCCGGGCGAAACCCGGCCCCGGTTGTGCGAGCTTTGACCCAGGATAAACGGGTGAAAGTGACTGGCACCGTTGATGACATTCGTCCTCATATTCACCAGAGCACGGTGGCGGTATCCCCGCTCTTATATGGTTTGGGGATTCAAAACAAGGTTTTGGAAGCCATGGCTTGTGCAAAACCAGTGGTTGCTACCCCACAGGCAGTCGGCGGGCTGGCTGTGGAATCGGAAAAAGATCTGCTGATCGCCGAAGACCCGGTCCAGTTTGCCCGGGCGGTGGTCAATGTCCTTCAGGATCCCCAGCTCCAGCGCAGGCTTGGCCAGGCCGGGCGCCTGTATGTGGAAGAGCACCATCCCTGGCCGGCAGTCGTGGATAAGCTGGAGGCCGTCTATCAGGCCGTAATTGCCAGATCGCTGCAGAAAAAATCAGCCGGATGAGCTTTGACCTGCCTGAACCCACTCCCGCAGACTGCCGCGGCGTTTTGCACCCACAGGCCGTTGCCGGACTGAGCTTGTTTAATCAGGGGAAATACTGGCACGCTCACGAAGCGCTTGAGACCGCCTGGCTGGAGGAAAGCGGCGAAACCCGCCACCTCTACCGGGGCGTGCTCCAGCTTGCGGTGACCTATTTTCACGTCACCCGCCGCAACTATCCCGGTGTAATCAAGGTTTACCAGCGCAGCCAGCGCTGGCTGGATCCCTTTCCCGATGTGTGCTGCGGCCTGCATCTGGGGCAGCTGCGCCGGGATGCGGCCGTTGTGCTGGCAGAGGTGCAGCGCCTGGGTGCAGACCGGCTGGCCGAATTCGATCTGACCTTATTGAAACCAGCAGTCTGGGACTTGCCAGATGAAACCATTTGAAAACAAAGTCGCTCTAATTACAGGCTCGGGACGCGGAATTGGCCGGGCAATTGCCCTCCATTTTGCCGCTGCCGGGGCCGATGTGGCCGTCAACTTCTTCCGCAACCGGGCGCCGGCTGAGGAAACGGCCGAGGCCATTCGCCAGCTCGGTCAGCGGGCCTGGGTCATCAGGGCAGATGTGGGCGATCTGGACGATATTGGGCGGATGTTTGACGAGCTGGATGGGCACCTGGCCCAGGCTGGCCTGCCGCCCGGCCTGGATTTTTTGATCCACAACGCTGCTTCGGGGTACAACCGGCCGGTGCTGCAGCAAAAAGAGCGCGGCTGGGACTGGACCATGAATATCAACGCCCGTTCGCTGCTCTTCATGGCCCAGCAGGCCGCCCCGCGGATGCAGGCACGCCGCGGCGGAGCGATTGTGAGCATTACCAGCCCGGGCTCGCGCCGGGTGCTGCCCAATTACGTGGCGGTTGGGGCCAGTAAAGCCGCCCTCGAAGCCCTGACACGTTACCTGGCGGTGGAGTTTGCACCAGCCAATATTGTGGTCAATGCTGTCTCACCGGGCGTGGTGCTGACCGAGGCGCTCAAACATTTTGAGCAGTATGCCAGCCAGGAGAGCATCATCGAAAAGGCCACTGCCGGCACTCCCGCCGGCCGCCTGGCAACCCCCGAGGATGTGGCTGGCGTGGTGGCTTTTTTGTGCAGTCCAGCCGGGTTTATGCTCCGCGGTCAGGTGCTCGAAATGGATGGCGGCGCTTTGTTGTTGGGAAAATAGGCCTTAATCTCCCGCCCGGCGCTGCAAGGCTTGCAGTGCGTCCAATGCCCGTTGGGCATTTTCGACCGGAACAAAGATATGGTCATGGAAGGCGGCTGCCACCACATTGCAGCTGATCCCAGCTTCTGCCAGGGCTGTCGCAAAAGCCGCCGTCAGCCCCACCGCCTGCAGATCCGAATGGACCGTCAGGGTGATCCAGGCAGCTCGAAACAGGACAGGCAGATTGGCCCGCAGCGCCTCTGCTTCTGGCAAAATCACCGTCAGCCCTTCTTTCTCCTGAAAGGCAGCCAGCGGCTGCAGTCCAGCTGGTATTTCCGGCAGGCAGCAAAAAACGTACACGCCCGGGTTGAGCACTGGCGACATGGAACCGATTAAAGTGTCAAGATCAGAAATAGGCCCTGACGAGTCTGGCATAACCTGCTCCCTGATTAGCTGGGGTTACACACCCACCAGAATGGCGCGTGCCGGGGCTCCATCGGAGCCAACCAATTTCAGCGGCAGGCAGTGCAGGGTGTAGCGCCCGGGCGAAACTGCCGAAAGGTCCAGCCCTTCCACGATGACAATCCCTGCCCGCAGCAAGATCTGGTGGGTGGGGCGTCCGTTGTCGTAGGGAGCGATCGAGAGATAATCAATCCCCACCAGCTTGAAACCATGCTCCACCAGGTACTCGGCGGCATCTGGGGCCAGGGCCACAAAGTCGGTCTGGAAGTTCTTTTCTTTTTGTTTCCAGAGTTCAGAATTGCGGGTCTTGAACAGAATCCGGCGGGTGCGCGGCGGGATATCGGCCTGCGCCAGCATAGCAGCCGTGATCAGATCCGCTGCTGGCAGGTGCAGAACATACACCCTGCCGGTGAGGATGTTGAGCGGCAGGTTTTCGATCGTGCGCCCATTGCCCAAAAAATGGTCTGGGGCATCGATGTGGGTACCCATGTGGGCGCTCATGGCAAGGAATGAGGTGTTGGTTTGCCCGCCGCGGGCGATCGAGTCAATTAAGTTGCGTTCAAACGGCGGGTCGCCTGGCCAAACCGGCAGATCACTTGAAATGGGAAGCGAAATATCGTATGTGTGCATAGTTGTCAGGCTCCTCTATAAAAAGTATAGATGAGGCCTTCAAAAAAGGCAATCGAATTCCGCTGCCAATAATCAAGAGATTTTTGGGTGTTGTTTTGGTGGCGTTGCCACCAAAACAACACCCAAATTTCTTTGATTTACATTATTGGGTGGAATATTCTGCCAGGCGGGCCCGCTGCAGGGCTTCTGGGTTGACTTTGACACCCAGACCGGGCTGGTCGGGCACGGTGATGGTGCTGTCGGCGTTGAGGGTGAACCGTTCATGGGTGATGTCTTCGGCGTAGTAGCGGTCAGTTGCCGAAATGTCGCCGGGCAGGCTGAAGCCGGGCAGGGATGCCAGGGCCAGGTTTGCAGCCCGGCCAACGCCAGTCTCCAGCATGCCGCCGCACCACACCGGAATGTTGTGCTGGCTGCACAGGTCATGGATGGCTTTGGCTTCGGTCAGCCCGCCTACCCGCCCGGCCTTGATGTTGATGATCCGGCAGGCCTGCATTTCGATGGCCTGGCGGGCATGGCGCGCCGAGTGAATGCTTTCATCCAGGCAGATCGCAGTCCGGAACTGCGGCTGCAGGCGGCTGTGATCCCAGATATCGTCTTCGGCCAGGGGCTGCTCAATCAGGAGCAGGTCGAGCTCATCCACCGGCTTCAAAACGCCGGCTGTTTCCAGGGTGTAAGCCGAGTTGGCGTCGATCTGCAGGTGGATGTTTGGGAATGCTTTGCGCACAGCCTGGGCATCGCCCACATCCCGGCCGGGTTTAATTTTGATTTTGATCCGCCCGTAGCCCTGCGCCAGATAACCGCCCACCCGTTCCACCAGCTCTTCGGGTGAATCCTGCAGCCCTACCGAAACCCCCACCGCAACCTGGCTGTGAACGCCGCCAAACATCTGGCGCAGCGATTTGCCTTCGCGTTGGCCCTTGATATCCCAGAGGGCCATCTCAATCCCGCCTTTAGCCATCGGGTGTCCGCGCACAAAATCCATCAAATCTTGCACATCCCCGGGCTGGGTCACATCCTTGCCCAGCAGCTTGGGGATGATGAAATCTTTCAAAATATGCCAGGCCGTGGTGGATGTCTCGTACGAGTAGCCCGGGTCTCGGTCGGCCACGCACTCGCCCCAGCCGGTCAGACCTTCGCTCTTCATCTCCACCAGGATGCAGTCGCGGGTAAAGATGCGCCCAAAAGAGGTCTCAAAATGGCTTTTTAAGGGCATTCGTAGCAGGTGCAGGTTCACTTGTTCAATTTTCATTTTTTGTTCGTCTCCATTCGTCTGGTTGAATTGGGCCTGAGGAAAATGGCGCGTACCTTTTCAAAGCATTCAGCCCTCTGCCGGAGGGCGTCAGAGGGTACTCATGCCGTGGCTGAGGACGTAAAAACTTCGGGCGGGGCGTTCGGCTTCGGCCGGCTCGTAAATAAAATCGGTGACGTAATAGCCGCGCTTAAACAAATCCAGGAAAATTTCACGGATGTGCTGACGCCAGGTTTTCGCCAGCTCAAAATTTGCTGTCTTGAGGGAGGAAAAATCAGCTGGGATTTCGACCAGGCACAAATTGTCCTGAGAAGCCGGCAGCGATGGATCCGTCGGGGTTGGGAGCCCTGCCGTGTCAAAGCGGACCGGGTTGATGATTTTAGCCTGGGCAGCTTCAAAGTCACTCCGTTTTAATTCGGGCCGGGCCTCAAGGCTCAGTCGGCGTTCCACCCGCCGGCTGTTAACCCACAGGTCCACAGGAAAGCGGTCTGAGTCCAACCCGACATTCAGGCCGTCGCGCATGGGGCCATAAAAGGCCACCTCATAGGTGTTGCAAACGGCTCCCAGGCGGGCAATATTCAGATGGGCGTTGCGGCTGAGCAGGGGATCGAATGTCCAGGTGATGCGGTCAACCCCTTGTTTGCGCACCATTTGCCATTGGGCGCGCTTCAGGCGAAAACCCAGCCCCTGGTCACGTCTGCCGGGCAAAATGCCCATCATGTGCGAGCAGTGCTTCAAACGCGGGCCGTCGGGGGTCGAATAAATGCCAGGAAAGCCAAAAACAAAGCCAATCAACTGATGTTGGTCGGCCTCATCGGGCTCAAAAGCGCCGATTACCAGCCCTCCGCTGTGGACGGCAGCCCGCAGCATGTGTTGGGGTACGACATCTGTTTCACTGCCCGGCCAGACCTGGCGCTGCAGGTTCTCAACCTCAAACAGGGTTTCTGGATCTTCAATGAGTTTGATTACAGCCTGGTTGGATTTTTGCATGCCATAATTTTACCAGATGGATTGAAGCTGCCCTTCTTATTTTAACCCGAACCGACGTTATTTTGCTTTGATTTCGCGCAGATAATCCAGCCGGTGAGTGAACCGGCTCGGGATCAGGTGAAAGGTGGTTGGGAGTGTATCCAGCCCGGCGGTGTGACTGGAGGCGAGGTAATCGGCCCAGTTGACGTTGACCGGCAGACCGCGGTAGTGGTCTTCCAGCCAGAGGGTGATGAAATGCAGTACCCTGGCGTGGATTGGAATCTTCAGACGGTATGTGCGGGTGACCTGCATGATTTCATCCAGCACCCGGCTGAAGGGCAAAAACTCCGGCCCGCCGACATTGAAGGTCTGGTTAATCGTGTCCGGCAGATCCAGGGCCCACAACAGGCAGGTAGCCAGGTCTTCCACCCACAGGGGATGGATCAGCGCTTCGCCGTCGTTGGGCTGAAACACAACCAGGGGCAGCACCTTCAGCAGGCGCGCCAGGCTGGTTGTAAAATGGTCGCCAGGTCCAAATACCGGGCCGCAGCGCAGGATGGTGTAGGGCACCCCGCTGCGGCGGATATGCCCCTCGGAAATCGCCTTGGCGCGCAGCATGTGGTAGATCGAAAGCCGGTCTGCTCCCAGGTGGCTCAGAAAAAACAAGCGCTGCACCCGGGCCTCGGCGGCAGCCTGGCACACCGCCAGGGTTCCTGCCACATCGGTTTCCAGCGGGTTAGTGCGGGTTGTGCGCCACTCACTGCCCGCCAGATGATAGACAACCTCCACGTCCAGCATGGCTGACCGCAGGCCATCCCTGTCGTTCAGGTTGCAAACCACGGCGTCCACAGCCTGCCCCTGGGGCAGTTTCGTATCCAGCTGCCCGGGGCGCAGCAAAATTCGGGCCGCTAAACCCGCTTCTGCCAGATGGCGCAGCAAAACCTGCCCAATAAATCCAGTAGCACCCGTAACCAGTATCATATCAGTCGATTAAACCACAGATTTTGGTGTCTGTCAGGTAACCATGCACGAGTACGTCCTATTCGGAGCGGCCAAAACCGGGCAGGTTTTCGGTAATGGCCTTTTGGCCTGCCCAACCAGGCACCTGCCCCTGCCCCAGGCCCAGGACCGCCTGGGTAGGGGCGAGCCCGTCTGCTTGAAAATTGGCGCGGCCATAATGGATAGGGTCGCCCGGAGTGCGGCCAAAACCGGGCGCCCCTTTATATTAAGGCGATACACGATAAAAGCCAACCGGGGCGCCCCTACCCATGCCCAACGCCGTCTGGGGCGGGTCCCGACAGATAACCGGCGCCTACCATTCCAGATGACCCGCCCAGTGAGCGGCCAATGCAGCGCCGGTTATCTTTGACGGCCGTGGTTTTTGTGCATATATTTTGTATAATATATTGACAGATAAACAGAAATACTGTACAATACATATACAATACGAACCTGATTAACCAGAATGCACCCAATCAAGCAGGCATTTCCCTGGATCTGGTGATCAGGCAATAAAAATTTTACGAGGTAAGTCATGAATATCCATCTGGTACGCAAATTGAGTGTAATTATTTCGACTCTGGCCGCAATTTTCATTAACGGTTTGGCAGTGGCCTTGCCTTTGAATGGGCAGGATACGGGCGTAATTTCAGATCAGTTCAAAGTTTTCTTTGTCCCTGCCGGCTATGTCTTCAGCATTTGGGGCATCATTTACATTGGTATGATTTCCTACGCCATCTTCCAGATTCTGCCTGCCCAGAGCAATAACCAGCGTTTACAGTCTGCGGGCTGGTGGTTTACCCTTGGCAACGTTGCGAATGGGGTCTGGATCTTCCTCTGGCATTACAATTTCTTCCCGGCTACCCTGGTGGTGATGGCCATCTTGCTGGTTTCGCTGATCATGGTCTACCTCAGACTGGGAATAGGCACCCGGTCAGTCGCAGGCGCTGAGCGTTGGGTAGCCTGGCTGCCAGTCAGTATTTATCTGGCCTGGGTTAGCGTGGCGACCATCGCCAATGCCACTGAACTGTTCTATTACCTGGGCTGGCAGGGCGCCCCGCTCGATCCCCAGGTTTGGGCTGTGATTATGTTGGTGGTGGCTCTGGCGGTCGGCGGCCTGATGGCTGCCCGGCATGGCGATGCAGCTTATCTGGGGGTGTTCGTCTGGTCGTTTGTTGGGATTGCCGTCAAACAGGCCGGTTTCCCCCTGGTGGCCAATGCTGCCTGGGCGGCGGCCGGTCTGGCCCTGGTGCTGGGCGTTGCGGCTCCATTCATCCGCCGCCGGATGCCGGCTCTCCAGCCCTGATCCGATCCTATCCGAATGATCGTTGATTTCGAGGTGTTTGCTGCTTGCAGCAAACACCTCGAAAAATTTAAAACATTGAAGCCCACAAAAAACACCCAACTTCCTCCGTTTGAGATGATCCGAATAAGCGGTATAATCCAAAAGTGGGTTTAACGCCCAATAACGGGTCAGGCAGGAGAAAATTCAATGCGGAAACGACTATTTCAGACGCTGTTGGCAGCACTCCTTTTGGTTGGGGCAGCAGCCTGTTTGCCAACAAAACCGGAAATATTGCAGCCTCAAGTCGCCGCGACCGTGGCTGTTGAGGCGAGAATGGTTCCCCCTACCCAGGCGGCGGCGGCTGCGGCATATGAGTTTTCTGTCTCAGGGTCTTATCCTGCCCCTGGTTCCGGCTCATTGCTTTCGTCTTCAGCCGCCTCGTTGTCTGCCCCGGCCGATGGTCTGATTATCAAGAACGCCGAGATGGTGCTCGAAGTTGCAGACCCCGACGCGGCCATCATCCAGGTCTCACAGACGGTTGCGGAGCTGGAGGGGTACATCCTCAGTTCTGAAGTCGCCGTCCAGCGGTTTGAGAATAAACCCACAAAATACGCCACCATCGTGCTGGTTGTGCCAGCCGCCAATTTTGAGGCGGCGCTCCAGCAGCTCCGGGCTCTGGCGGTGATCGTGCGCAGCGAAATCTCCACCGGGCAGGAATTTACCGGTGAATATGTCGACCTGGAAGCCCGGCTGACGAACTTAAAGGCGACTCGTGACCGGATTCGTGCCTTTCTGGAGGACGCCAAGACCGTTGATGAGGCTTTGAAAGTCAACGCCCAGCTATCCCAGGTGGAAGGCGAGATCGAGCAGATCCAGGGCCGGATGAATTATCTGTCTGACCGGGCTGCCAATTCAACCATCAAAGTCCAAATTGTTTTGTACAACCCGGCTGTTTCCACACCCTATCCCACGCCTGCGCCCTGGAGTCCCGCCAATACATTTGCTGATGCAGCCGGGCTGCTTGGCGCAGGCGCCAGAAGTTTTGTGGACGGCCTGATTTATTTTGTTGTCCTGATCCTCCCGCTGGCCGCCCCGTTTGTCATCCTGGTGTGGCTGGCAGGCAAACTGCGTAAGCGATTAAACCGATGAATACCCTTTACCTTGTCCGGCACGGCGAAAACCCTGCCAACCTGACCAAAGAAATGTCCTACCGCCGGGTGGATTACTCCCTGACGGAGAAGGGCGTGCTGCAGGCCCAGCAAACCGCCGCCCATTTTATCGGGCACGGGATTGATGAAATTTACACCTCACCGCTCAAACGGGCGCATGAGACGGCCCAGATCATCGCCGAGACGCTCGCCCTGCCCTGCACGGTGGTGGAGGATTTCCGGGAAGTGAATGTCGGGTCACTGGAGGGCCAGCCGGTCACGGAATCGCTCTGGAAGACCCACAATCAGATCATCCACGGCTGGTTTGCCGGCCAGACCCATCTGCGTTTTCCAGATGGCGAAACCATGCCCGAGCTGGTGGAGCGTTTTACCCAATCCCTCCAGCCGATTTTGAAGCGCGGGCCCGGCCGGCGGATTATTCTGGTAGGCCACGGCGGCACATTTTTATTTTCGGCGCCCACTCTTTGCCCGCAGGTCAGTTTTGCCGACCTGATCAAAATCGAAAACACGAATTGTTCGATCTCAGAGATCAACATGCCCGACATCTCGAATGGCTTTGGTGGAGAACTGCAGCGCTGGGCTTACTCCGGTCATCTCAGTGGCTATGCAGCCGAGTTTGTATCGGGCGTGCCGCGCCCGGGCGAATTAAAGCAGTAACGCAGAATGGGTAAGGCAGTCATGGGTGTACAGCAGGGTTGTGGCTGCCGAGAAACTTAACAAAAAATCTCGAGACAGGGTGAGGGGGGCACCCTGTCTCGAGACAATTTCAATTATACATGTATCCTCAAAAAATGCAAGACCCAATTTCCAGTATTTTTAGTTTTTTCAGAACTTGCTTTGTAAACCCCAAAGAGGGGTGTTGGGTGTTTTTTGCGGGCGAAGCCCGCAAAAAACACCCAACTGCCCCCACTTATTGAGAGGTTACGTAAAAGGATTAAATGGAGTGTACCATGAACGAACTTGAAGCCTTCCGTGAAGCCAAAAACCAGTTTTTTTCCGGGCATTCCCAAAGCCCGCTGACCAGGGCTCAACGCAGCCAGTTTAAGGGTTTAAACTATTTCCCCGAAAACCCGGCCCTCAGCCTGGAAGTCCAGGTGGAAGTTTTTCCTGAACAGGAAGAGATTGAAATGCAAACCTCCAGCGGCGATGTCCAATATTACCGCCGTTATGGCCGGTTTCAGTTTGAGGTGGATGGACAGCCGGTTGAATTGACCATTTATGCCAACGGCGCCGACTATTTTCTGCCGTTTGTCGATTCTCTGGCCGGTGCGGAAACCTACCCGGCCGGGCGCTACCTCGAACCCGAACCGCTGGAGGATGGCCGTTTTCTGATTGACTTCAATCTGGCGTATAACCCGTACTGTGCTTACAACGATCGCTGGTCGTGCCCGCTGACACCCTTTGAAAACCGTTTGCAGGTGGCTGTGCGGGCCGGTGAGAAGCTGTTCCATCCGTGAAATTCTTTAAATACCAGGCTCTCGGGAACGATTATCTGATCCTGCCCGGCCTGGCTGGCGAGACGCTCACGCCCGATCTCGTGCGCCGGGTGTGTGACCGGCACTTCAGCCTGGGTTCGGATGGGGTCTTGCTGCCGGTGTCTGGCTCTGCTGGCCTGCCTCTGGGCGGGGCGGCAGATTTTGGCCTGCGCATTTTCAACCCGGATGGCTCAGAAGCGGAAAAGAGCGGCAACGGTCTGCGGATTTTTGCCCGCTATCTGTTTGATCAGGGTCTGGTGAGGCATGCGCCGTTCACGGTTTGGACGGCCGGCGGGGTGGTGGTGTGTACGCTCCAGGCCGATGGGCAGATCCTGGTTGGGATGGGGTCGGTCAGTTTTGACAGCCGGCACATCCCGGCCCTCGGTCCGCCGCGCCAGGTGATCGAAGAAGAGCTGGAAGTTCTGGGGCGGGTATGGAAGGTAACCGCCCTGACGATTGGCAATCCGCATTGTGTGGTTTTCGTGGAACTAGCGACTTCCGATCTGGCCCACCAGTGGGGGCCGGCGCTGGAGCAGCACCCGCACTTTCCAAACCGCACCAATGTTCAGTTTGCCCAGGTTCTGGATGCGCATAGTATAAAGATCGAGATTTGGGAGCGCGGGGCCGGCTATACCCTGGCTTCGGGTTCCAGCTCGTGTGCGGCGGCCGCCGCGGCTGTCCGGCTTGGACGCTGCCAGCCGCCTGTAACCGTGCAGATGCCCGGCGGCAGTTTGTGGGTTAGCCAGGACGCCGGCGGCAGTCTGAGCCTGCTTGGTCCGGCGGCCCTGGTTGCCTGGGGTGAACTGGCTGTATAAATCCCTAAGGTAAATTGAAGAACTGGTAGATCCCAAACAGCAGCAGGGCTGCCGCCGAAAAGGCCAGCATGCCCCGGCTGAAGCCAGGGCCAATCCCCCGGGCGCTGCTGAAGAGCAAAATCAGCCCGGCGTTGCCCGCAACCAGCATCAGGTACATCCCCAGCAGAAAGCTCACCCCGTGCAGCGGGCTGACCTGCCAGCCGCGCAGCAAAATCGGCCCGCCCACCAGGCTCCAAAAGATGTAAGGGTTGGGGCTGAGGGCGTTCATCAGGGCGGCCTGGAGCAGGTTCTGACGCTCTGCCCCGGATGCCGGTGTGACCGGTTTAAAATTACGAAACGACTGGAATGTCTGATAGGCCAGGTAGAGCACAAACAGCCCACCTGCCACTGCCAGACCGCGCAGCAGCCATCTGGGCACCTGGCTTAAGACCAGCACCACCAGCAAAATGATCGGCCCATCGCTGATCAGCGGGGCCAGGGCTGCCGGCAGCGCTCGCTTCCAGCCAAGCTGCAGGCTGCGCCCCAATAAATAGGCCTGAAATGGGCCCGGCTGGACAGCCGCGCTCACCCCAAGACCAAATCCCTGAAGAAAATATGCGAGCATAATTTATCCTGAAATACACACCCAAAATATCTTTTATCCAGACCCATGTTATACCATGCGGCGCCAAAATTCGCTAATGCCCTCTCATTGGGGTTAAAGGCCGAGAATCTGTCACCAGCACAACAGGAAGGGGGGTGTTTGTACCAGCCAGCCGACTGCAACAAACACCCCATCCTTGCGCTCTGTCCCCGGAGAAATTGCCCAGGGATGATACAATTGGGGCAGGAGTAAACGAGATGGCACGAACCCCCCTTTCCCATGTAGATCTGGCCTGGCTGCGGATGGATGATCCGCGCAACCTGATGATTATCACCGGTTTCATGACTTTGGAGGCCCCACTCAGCCTCGACAGTCTTAAGGCTGTTGTCGCCGGATCTTTGCTGAAGTATGACCGCTTCCGGCAGCGGGTGGTAATGTCCACGCTGCCCATGCGCCCGCCCTATTGGGAAGAAGACCTGAACCTGGACCTGGACGCCCATGTCGAGGTGGTCCGCCTGCCGTCCCCCTCCGGGCATGCCGAGCTGGAAGACTACGTCGGCCAGATGATGGCCATGCCGCTCGACTATTCCCGCCCGCTCTGGAAATTGTACCTGATCGAAAACTATGTCAGCGATGAAGGCCTGCAGGGCAGTGCGGTCGTCGCTCGGCTGCACCATGTCATCGCCGATGGGATTGCGCTGATGCACGTGCTGCTCTCGATGGCCTCCAGCGACCCCGCGGCCCCGCTGCCCAAACCCTGGAGCGCCAAAAAGGTTCGCAGCCTGCCCCTGCCCGTAAGCGAAGCCGGCGAGACCACCCGTTTTGACCGGATGGCCGATCTGGCGGTTGACCTGGCGGGTAAGGTCAGCGAAGAAACCTTTAAGCTCATCACCGATCCCAGGTACGCCCGCAAACAGGCCCGTCTGGGCGTCAGTGCGGCGGTTGCCCTGGGCAAACTGGTGCTGCGCTGGCCCGACCCTCAAACCGTGTTCAAAGGTGAGCCCGGTTATCAGAAGCGCGCCAGCTGGTCAAAGCCGCTTTCACTCGACCTGGTGAAGCAGGCCGGCAAGGCCCTGGATGCCACGGTCAACGATCTGCTGCTCTCGGCGGTTGCCGGCGCCCTGCGCCGCTATGTCCAGCGCCGCGGCGGTTCGGTCAACGATTTGAACATCCGCGGGGTGATTCCGGTCAACCTGCGTCCGCTGGATATGGCCGGGCAGTTGGGCAACCAGTTTGGTCTGGTTTTCCTCTCGCTGCCGCTGGGCATTGCAGACCCGCTGGAGCGGGTGCGTGAATTGAAGCGGCGCATGGACGCCCTCAAATCCACTCCCGAGGCGGTGGTGGCCTTTGGCGTTTTGAAGATCTTCGGCGCCGTCCCCGAGGCGATCCAGGACATTGGGGTCCAGATCTTTGATACCAAAGGCTCGGCGGTTATGACCAACGTGCCAGGACCCAAAGAAAAGCTTTATCTGGCCGGTGCGCCGGTCGGCACCGTTCTGGCCTGGGTGCCGCAGTCCGGGCGAGTCAGCCTGGGCGTCAGCATCATCAGCTATCACGGCAAAGTCTGGGTCGGTGTCGCCACGGATGAAGAAATGGTGCCCGATCCGCATCAAATTGTGGCCATGTTCAACGAGGAATTTGCCCAGATGGTGGAACTGGCTCAAAATGCGCCCGCCCGCCCGCCGAATGATATCGCCGGTATGCTCAAAGCCCTCGACCAGGCGATCTCAAAGCTGGAGCAGGTCCAGGTCAGCCGCCAGGCGCCCAAAGCCTTACCCGCCGCTGCCCCGGCTGCGCCTGTCCGGCCTGAGCCGCTAGAGCCAGCCCCAGCCGTCGGATCCGGCGCTGAACCAGCCGCCCGCTGCCAGGCCCAAACCAAAGCCGGTCAGCCCTGCCGCAACCTGGCGCTGCCCGGCCAGGAATACTGCCGGGTGCATCAGAAGTAATGGCCCTGCTGGATCTGCTGCATACCCAGGCTGTGCAGCGCGGCCTGATCGAACCCGCTGCGACACTCGATGCGCCAGCCGTCTTCAGGTTGGTGCGCGAGATGCCCTACCGCCGGGCAGCCGACCGCCAGCCCGAAACGATCATTGCGGCCTGGCAGGGCACCTGTTCGGGCAAGCACTACCTGCTCCAGGCCCTGCTTGGCGAGCTGGGTCTCAGTGCCCAGGTCATGGCCTGCACCACCTCCGAGCCAATCGACGCCGCAAAAATCCCGCCCGAGCTGTTCCCGCTCTACGAGGCTGCCAACCGCCGCTTTGTGGATGTCCACAACTTTATCGTATTGGAATGGCCCGGCCTTGGCCCGATGAAAGTTGATGCCACCTGGCCGCTGGAATCGGCCAGCCGCGGCATGCGGGTCAACCCCGAACTGATCCCCGGGCAGGATCAGTTGATCGCCTCCGACCCGATCCAGAGCTGGCCCATTCCGGCCGGGCGTGACCCCCAGGCTTTTAAACAGGAGCTGCTCCAGGCCCATTTCAGCCCGACCGAGCTCCAGTTCCGCGAGGTAATCCTGGCCGCTTTGATGCGCCAATAAGCTTCTAAAAAGAGCGGTGTTTTTGGCAGGCTTCGCCGCCAAAAACACCGCTCTTTTATTATTCTGGCTGCAGGATGACCACAAACGCCTGGTAATCGCAGATTTTGCTCAGCCCTGCCTTGCGGGCGCTGGCGCCAGAGGGGGTGTTGCTGGCCCAGCAGTGCCAGCCAATCTGCTGGATGCCGCTCTGGACAGCCATTTCGGTGAATGCCCGAGTCATGCAGACCGCCAGGCCGCGCCGCCGGTAGGGCGGCATGGTCGCAATCCCAATTTCGCAGGCCTCGCCGCTGTTGTATTCCGACAGGCACCAGCCCGCCAGTTGGTTTCCGTAGATGGCTGCCAGACCAAAGCTGTGCGCCAGAAAGTCGGGCACGCTGGGGCGCTCGGAGCACATCTCCTCGCGCAGATCATCCAACCCGCTGATCTGCGGGTCAGCCAGCAGGGCAGCGTCCACCGGACG
>Ga0268298_10001402_pt1 | contig 28519 bp, 24 predicted proteins | sample WWTPWeurt_MetaG_FD_194462 | JGI IMG/M metagenome (GOLD analysis project Ga0268298, IMG submission 194462) | Activated sludge microbial communities from WWTP in Nijmegen, Gelderland, Netherland - WWTP Weurt | ecosystem: Engineered > WWTP > Aerobic digester > Activated sludge | place... | reverse complement strand
TGTTGCGGCTAAACGGTTTTTGACGCTTCGGGCGCGGTCTCCAGGGCTGCGAGCGCGGCGGATTTTTTGGCCTGCACGGGGCGGTCGGGGATGACGGTGTGGATCTCGGTCTCGGACAGGCCGCCCACCTTGAGCAGGCGCTTGAACCGACTGAGTGCAGCTTGCGTATTCTTGGCCGCCGTCGTCCGCATGCGTCCATACATGGCCAGCCGGATGCGGGGCAGGCGCAACGCTTCTACCGCCGTGGACAGCGCCTTGGCTTGGTTGCGAATTTCAGTCGCATACGCTTTGGCTTGGGCCGCAGGCAAACGCGGATGGATGCCACTTTCGAGCAGGTCCACCAGCAGCTCCATGCGCTCGGGTTGCTCGTCATCGGGGCCATCGGTGTAAAACGAGATGCCGGAGGGGAAGAGCAGCTCGTAGCTCGGGTCGGCCCCTGGGGCGGGACGGCCCACATCGTTCCAGACCGAATCGGACATCCGCCCAATCGCGGCGTCGGCCACCTCGTCCTGATGGTTGAGCGCCGCAACCAAAGGAACCACGGTGTTTTCCAGAGCGACCCGCTTGGTTTCCACGGTATCGAACAGCGTCACCGCCGGGGTCAGGCTCTGGTCCGCAGCGGCTTTCCACACGCCCCCTTTGGTTGTCGCGCCGACCAAGGCATGGCGCGCATCCGCCATGATCTCCTCCACACTCGCAGACTTCCGAATGATCTCTCCCATGGGCAATCTCCTTTATGTGACGTGGGCAACTTCTGGTTGGCAATCACCGTCTGGTACGTCCCAGACTGCCCGCGACTTTGGCAAACGGCCCCATCCCCCGGCAAGCAGAATTTTCCAGAAAAGCCCCGTCAGAGAATTCCGGCTTCTTGGGCGAGGGCGCGGAGTTTGTCGGTGGTGGGTCGGAGTTTGCCGGTCTTCATCGCAAACACGAGGGTGTCGCGCATGGACTCGCGCAGGGGGCGAATGCGATAGCCGAGTTCGGCCTTGGCCTTGTCAGACGAGGCCCACGTACACAAATGTCCGGCTTTGACGAGCTGGGTGGAAATGGGATCGTGCTTGCCGCTGAGTCGGGCCATCCGTTCCCGGACATACGCGACGGCATACGCGAGGGGATAGGGCACTTTCGGGGGGGCCCCGACGCCGGAGATGTCCTCGATGGCTGCGACCAGCTCGGTGATGGTCAGGTTGTGTCCGCCCAGGATGTACGTCTCGCCGGGGCGGCCTTGGGTCAGGGCGGCTACGTGAGCCTCGGCCATGTCTCGCACGTCGCCAAAGCCCGCGCGGCCTTCGACATAGACGGGCATTCGCTTTCGCACAAAACCAAGGACGGTGGCGGTGCTGGAGTTGAAAAGGTCTCCAGGTCCCAGGACGACGACAGGCCGCAAGATGACGAGGGACAAACCCTTGTCGGCCACGGCTCGGGCCTCGCGTTCCCCGTGGAGTTTGCTGCGGCAGTAGTCAAGGCCGATGTCCTCGGCATTGGTCGGGGTGTCTTCGGTGGCGACACGGGTGGTTTCGCTTCCACCCATTGCGGCGACCGAAGAGGTCAGGATGGCGCGCTCGACTTTGGCGGCGAGGGCGGCTTCCATGACGATGCCGGACCCGTGGGCGTTGACGCGATACATGCGGTCGGGATCGTCGGGACTAAAGTGCGGAATGCCTGCGGTGTGAATGACGGCCTGACAACCGTCGAGAGCGGCTTTGACAGACGCGCCGTCGAGCACATCGCCAAAGGCCTTTTCGACATGCTCCCCAAGCAGAGGTTCGAGGTTGTCGAGCTTGCTGGTCTTCCGACACAACACGCGAGCGGTGTGGCCCGATTCGACCAAGTTGCGTACGACCCAGGAACCCAAAAAACCGGTGGCACCGGTCACAAGGACTTTCATGTTCAGTTCTCGTTTTCGAAAGTTACGGTGTAGCGTTCGATGACAAACGGTGCGGGTTTGCCGTCTTTTCCGACGGCGGGCTTGAATTTGCAGCGCGGATCGAAACGCAAAAAACCGATCGCGATGTTATCCACTTCGGGGCTGAGTCCCTTGATTTTTTTGATGGCTCGGACTTTGCCGCGCTCGTCGAGTTCGATGCGCAATACGACCTTGCCCTCGACGCCTTGAGCGCGGGTTTCGGAACGAGACCATTTTTCCTTCATGCTGGGGCCGCAGTCGTCGGATTCGGCTTCGGGCAATTTGGCCAAATCTTCCTCGGCGACGGGGCGATATTCGGTTCCGCCGGGGGCGTTGGACGCGGGCAACGGCGGCACTTCCTTGACTTTGGGCCGCTTGGAGGGGTCAGCCATGGTGGTGTTGCCGACGGCAACGGAAATGCCCTGGCCACCGGTTTGGCTGGCGTCGATCCCGAAGACGGGCTTGGGCGGCTCTCGGGGAGGTTCGGCAGGCGGCGGCGTGGAAGGCTTGGGCGCTTCTGCCGGTTTGGCCCGACGCTTGACCAACTTTTTGGGTGGTTCGGGCGGCGGCGGTTCAGGCGGTTTGGGCGGCTCAGGCTTGGTTTCGGGCGGCGGGGGAGGCGGGATTTCCTTTTTGCGAAAATCCACCTCAACCACCGTCGGAAGCGGCTTCTCCGGCGGCCTGGCCAAATAGAGATACGTCAAAATGCCTCCGTGAATGGCCGCAGCCAGAAGCATTCCAACCCCGTCAAATTTGGTGATGATTGCGGTCACGTACCATCGGTAGCCATCGCAAATTTGGTCACCCCCAGCGCCTTGACCAAATCCACGATGTGCATCACATCCCCATAAGCGATGCCCTTGTCCCCGGCGATCACCGCTTGGATGTCCCTGTTTTTGCCGACGAGATCGCTGATTTTTCCCCGGGCTTGCGTCTCGTCGGTTTTTTCGCCGTTGAGAAACAAATCATAGCCGCCCTCCCCGCTGGGTTTCTTGGCGAGGGTGAGCGACAAGGTTGTTTTCTGAGTCTCGTCGCCCGTTGCAGCCTTGGGCAACTCGACCTTGATGGATGGATTGTTCGCGATGATGGGAGCAGCCACCATCATGATGATCAAAAGCACCAGCGTGATATCGACGAGGGGCGTGACGTTGATGTCGGCAATCATGCCGCCGCCGTCTTCGTCCCCGCCCGATGGAGCCGAACCGGCCATCAGCTTGCCTCCGCCGTCTTGGCTTTCGGTTGATCGGTTTGGTGCGTGTGTTCGGCCCGCAGCGCGGCGAGGATCACTTGCGATACGGCGTCGATGTGGGACGAAATGGCGCGCACCCTTCGGTTATAGAAGTTGAAGAACACGACCGCAGGAATGGCGACAAGGAGTCCTACTGCGGTGGCGACCAAGGCTTCGGAAATGCCCGCCATGACGACGGCAATTCCGCCCGCTTGGTTCGACGCCAAATCGCGGAATGCTTTGATGATGCCGAGAACGGTTCCAAAGAGGCCGATGAACGGTGCATTCGAGCCGAGCGTGCCCAAAAAGGCCAAATTCCGTTCGAGTCGCAGCTTGATCCGAGCCTTGGCACCGAGCATGGCGGCCTCGGCAGCGTCGGCCCCGCGTTCGGCTTCTGCCAAACCAGCTTTGGCGACTTCGGCCTCGAGCCCTTTTTCGGTGTCGGCGCGCTTGCGGGATTCCTCGAAACGATGGTCGAGCAAAAGCTTGCGAAGGTCGTCCGCAAGCTGCGCAAAATCGGCGCGCAAACTGAAGTAGTACAGGCCTCGTTCGATGGCGACAGCGACGCTGACGACCGAAAGAAAAATCAGAAGCCAAAGCACCCACTCGGCGCCCAGGAGTGTGAAGGCAAGAAGTTTTTGTGTCAGGTTCATCGGAAGGAAAGCTCTCCAGTGTACTTGCGTGTTTCGAGGGAAGCCTGCGACCCTGTGCTGTCGCCCCTGGCGAGGCTGCATCGGACCGTTTCCAAGCGCAGGCACCCGAGAGTGTAGCTCAGCTTTTGCGGCTTACAACGGCAACTTGTCCTTGGTTTTTCCACTTTTGTGCGATGTGGTTGACGGTCTCCTTGTCGGTACAATCGCCACCCATGTCTCGCACGCTGGTGTTTCGTTTCGCGCACACACTCACCCGTTTCTTTGAGCGTTTCCTGCCGGACGCCTTCGGTTTTGCCCTCGCGGCTCTTTTGCTGGCTGCCGCCTTGGGTTGGCTGTGGGGCGGTGCCAACTTTTCGACGCTGGCCAAGGGTTTTGGGCAAGGTTTCTTTTCGCTGCTCGCGTTCACTTTACAGATGTCGCTCATGCTGATTTTGGGTCATGCGATCGCGGGCGCACGTTCGGTTTCGCGTCTGCTGGCTGCGCTGTCGGGGTTGCCCAAGACTGCGCACGGTGCGGTGGTGTGGGTTGGCTTTCTCGCGATGCTGACTTCGTGGCTGAATTGGGCGTTCTCGCTTCTGTTTTCTGGTCTGCTCGCACAGGCCGTCGCGCGTCGGTTTGCCCGGCAACGTCGGCGCGTGGATTACAAGGCACTTGCGGCTGCCAGTTTTCTCGGCCTCGGGAGCATTTGGGCGCAAGGGCTGTCTGGTTCTGCGGCGTTGCAAATGGCTTCCAAGGAATCGCTGCCGCCCGGTCTTGCGGGGAAAGTGATTCCACTGTCGCAAACGATCTTTTTGTGGCAATCGCTTGTGTCCGTTGCCGTCGAGGTAATCGTCATTTCGGCCCTGCTTTGGTGGATTGCGCCGCGCGAGGCAGAGTCTTTGACCGCCGCCGATTTGGGCCTTTCGTTTCCAGAGCGGGACGACACCGAACCCAACGCCGAAACCGAGGCGGAGGCATCTTGTCCGCGACCTGGCGATGTGCTCGAGCGCAGCCGGTTGCTGACGCTGCCTCTTTTGCTGCTCGGAGGCGGTTTTCTGTGGCAGACCATCGGACAGGCCCCGTCGAAGCTTGCGGCGGTCAGCCTGAATGCGATCAACCTGACGTTGTTGCTGGTCGCGACGCTGCTTCACAAAACGCCGATGCGTCTCCAGCGCGCGTTTGGGCAAGCGACACCGGCTGTCGCGGGCCTTCTTTTGCAATTTCCTTTTTATGGAGGAATCGCCGGAATGTTGGCGGCCACCGGTCTTTCCGAGCGCATCGCGTCCCTGTTTGTCGGTGTGGCGAACCGTGCGACGTTGCCGCCGCTGGTCGCGCTCTATTCTGCGTTTTTGGGGGTTTTCGTGCCGTCGGGTGGCAGCAAGTGGTTGATAGAAGCCCCGTATGTGCTGGCCGCTGCGGAACGACTCCACGTACATCCGGGGTGGATGGTCGCGACCTACGATCTGGGTGAAGCTCTGGCGAACCTGGTTCAGCCCTTCTGGATGTTGCCTTTGCTGGGCCCGTTTCGATTAAAGGCGCGCGATGTGATGGGCTACACGACGATGGTGTTCTTGGTCCTGTGTCCGCTGGTTCTGTTTTTGACGTATGTGTTGGGACAGACACTGCTGCCTGCGCAATAGCGCCGCGATTTTGGGGCGAAACAGGTCAGAACAGCCAACCGGGCGGGCACGCACTCGACGGAACGAAATTGCCGTGGAATCCGGGGGGCAGATGATGGGGCAGGTCTGCCACGCACACCGTTGAAAGATCCCGCGCCGACAGCACATAGAGCGCCGAACGATGTTCTCTCCCTTGATACACGACGGTCAGCAGGTATCCGTCATCTTCGGCAAAAGGAGTCGCGCGCGGCACCATCACCGGTTCCCCTGGAATGCAGGGCGAAAAATCTCGGAGCACGGTCGTTCCCGTTTCGACATCAAACCGAGAAATCGCAGAGAACAAACCGTGCGGCGCATCGCGCATCGCAGACACCGAATACACATACCGATAGGGGAACCCCTGATGTCTGGGATGAATCCGGGGCAATTCCGAAGAATAGCCTCCGAGCAAGCGTTCCTCGGCCACAGATCCTTCTTCCGCGTGCGGATTCAGGATGTACCGAACCAGCTTCACATGCGGCAAGTCCGTGATGTTTCCAGCCAACACTTCTTTGGGGCGAGGTGCCTCGGGGAAATGCTCTTGCCGACAACCATCCACCACCACCATGCCGCGTTCGTCTTCGTACGCATTCACAAAATGCAGAACAAAGCACGGTGCTGCCCGGTATTCCCGAATCGTTCCACCGTCGCGCGGTATCAGCAGAATCCGCGTCATTCCCCCTTCGATTTCCCGCATTCCGTAGGACGGGGGTTGTCCCATGAGTGTCGGCAAAATCCGCAGCGACACTGGAAACAGAAACAGGATTTGCCAGTGCGGCGTGAGCAAAAAATCGTGAGACAGAAGGGGCGCGGGCAAGGGAATCTCGCGTGTGACCGTCAATGCCACTCCTTGCCGAACGGCGTACAAAAGGACTTTGGGATGCGGACCAAAGTACACGCCGAAGTTGTACAAATCGCCGGTTTGGGGGTCCTCTTTTGGGTGTGCGGAGAAGGGCAATTCAGGCAAAAGGACTCGTTCCAGAAGCGGCCCGCGATTCTTCAGTGCGCCGAAAAAATCGTAGCGTTCGAGTGTATCGAGTGTCACCGGATCGAGCAGATGCGGCAGTCCCCCTTCCCACAACGCAAACAGCCGCCCGTGATGATAGATGACGTTCGTGTTTGCGACATTTTTGAGGTGTGTCCGAAACAGGTTTCCAAAAAACCCTCCCGAACGCTGCGTCCCAAAATTCCGATACAAAAGCCTCCCCGCTCGTTGTTCGTACACAAATTCCGTCGTGCGGACATAGCTGTTGCGATAGCGAATGCATGGCCGACCGTCGGACCCCAAACCCCCAATCGCGAAACGCACGACCATTCCATCGCCATCCATCAGATGCCCATAGGTTTGCCCGTGGTTTCCAAAACGCCCCGGTCCATTTCGATACAACACACCCCGCAGATCATCTGGAAGTTCGCCGTGAGAAATGGGCAAGACGGCTTGAAGCTCTCGTGTGACGGGCTGGTGCGCTGCGACGTAACTTCTAACGATGTCGTGCAGTGTGTCCATGCGTTCGCTTTGTTTTTGCTTTCGCAGACCCTTCTCGATTCGAGCCATGACTTCCGGCTTGGTGTCAAGGTGCCGAATCATCCGGGGACAGTCTGTTGCTTTGTTTCCGCTCAGGGCGTGTGCGCTTCGATTTCTTGCTTCAACCGCAGGTGTTTCTGCACCGGAAATTGTCGGACCCGGTCGTACAGGGGCCCATTTCCTTTGAGTGTCGTTCGGAACCGTGCAAGCCGCGCCGCACTCTCTTCCATCCGTTCCTTGACGCGCACATTCCGCTCAGCCGCTTTTGTCAGGGCTTCCTCAGCGCGAAACAGACGTTCCGCATCCTGACAAAACAAAAAAGCGTCGCACCCAGCAAGCAGCGATTCCACCACCACCTCACTGTCGTCGGAAACGCCGAGTTGCTCTGCCGTGACCGCTTTCATGTCCAGGTCGTCCGACAGAATCACGCCCTCAAACCCCATTTGTTTGCGCAACACCTCATGGAGCCACACTCGAGAGAGCGTTGCGGGCCGCGCATCCACGTCGGAATACACCACATGCGCAGTCATCAGCATCCCGATCTTTGCGTCCACCGCCCGCTGAAACGGCGCAAGTTCTGTCCGCAAAAGGTCTTCAAAAGGCCGTTTTACTGTCGGCAGGACCAGATGGGAATCCGACTCTGTATCGCCATGCCCTGGAAAGTGTTTTCCACAACCACGCACACCCGGTTCGCTTTCGAGTCCTGCCAAAAACGCAAGCGCACGTTCTGCTGCATCCTCTGGTCTTGTCCCAAATGCCCGATCCGAAATGATGGGATTCTTTGGATTGGTATGTACATCCAATACGGGTGCGAAATTCACGTTGAAACCGAGTGCAGACAGCTCCCATCCCATGGCGCGCCCGACTTCCCGGCACACTTGGGGGTGTTTTTCTGCGAGCGACATCATCGGGGGCCACACCGTTACGTCACCCCGCAACCTTTGCACTCGACCGCCCTCCTGATCGATGGACAGAATCGGGCAAAGTCCTTGTGTAGCACAGCCTTTGAGCACTCCCTCCATGTCGCGCGCAATCGAAACAGCCACGTCAGGAGACGCAAAATTCCGGCGGAAAAACACAAGCCCCGCAAAGTCTCCGCGCCAAAAGCGAGTGTGCAGCTCAGCAGGTACAGAAGAACCTGAAAAACCGACAAGGAACAGTTCAGCAGCCCGCGTCATCCGAAGCTCCTTCCCACCAGGCATATCCAACGACAGAGAGTGCCGCGACCACCGCCGTTTCCGCTCGCAGCACAAACGGACCCAAACTGACCGGCGCAAATCCAGCCGCCTCAGCTTGAGCGATCTCTTCCTTCGTGAAACCACCCTCGGGACCGACCAGCAACGTGATCGACGCGGCTTGGCCCGTGGGTGGCAACTTCACACGAACGGGCGGCGCTTTCCCTTCAAACAACAGCAGCCGCCTACCTTCCGCACACGCCAAAGCTTCCGAAAAAGCCATCACTCCGTCGAGTTCGGGTACGTCCATGCGTCGGCACTGCTGGGCCGCGTGCCTGACAATTTCGGTCCACCTAGACCGTTTGTTCGCGCCCCGTTCGCCCAAAAGTTTTGGCACGGAATGCTCACATTGCACTGGAACGATGCGGCTTGCGCCCAGTTCAGTCGCTTTTTGCAGAACAAAGTCCTGCTTTTCCCCTTTCAGAATCCCACACAGCAGCACGATTCGCGGCCACACCTGCGTTGCGCGGGTCGGTTCCTCGGCCAAAAGCTCGATTTCATCCGCTCGCACGGACTGAATTTGCGCTTGTGCTTGTCGGCCTTCTCCATCCAGCACCGTCACCCTCGCGCCGGGTTTGAGCCGCAGCACATGCGTCAAGTAGTGGAACACGCCGCCCCGCAGCACCATTGTTCGTTCCAACCCAGAAGGAGAAACAAACACCCGCGCTTCCGTTGCCACCTTGTCCCCCGTCGAACCCTAAAATTCCGACGCCATCCGCCAAGACGCTCCATACCACCGCGTCTGCGCCCCCACCGGTTCAAGTGGAATAAATACGCCCCAAAACAGCCGCAGCGTTCGTGCCAGCCCGTCTCGGGAATATCCCAGAAGACCCGACAGGATGCTCCATTCCAAGTCGCCCACTCGAGGCCGTCCCACATGAAACAGAGGCCACAATTCAAACCGGTACGCGCCTTCTCGCGCTCCCCGGCCTTTGTAATAAAAACTGTTCAACACCAGCGTGTAATGCCCTTTGTCGTTCGACCAATGCGCGCCAATCGGGAAAAACACTGTCGTTGTCTGTTTGGGCCGCTTGAAATGCCACAAGAACGGGAACACCACGCGGTCGCGGCTGCCATCCTCGTAGTTGCGTGCCCACGTCAGCAACGGCGGCAGGAAAAGGGTCGATGTTCCTTGTTCGTTTCGATAGTACGCAAAGAAAGGCACCAGCATTGTGAACTGCGTCGCGGGCCGCCTGAGATGCCAAAACAGCGGGAAGAGCACTGTCGTCGAACGCTCTTTTCCACCCGAGTACCAAAACACCGGAAACACCACGGCGCTGTGGAAACCATCCGCTCGTTTTTTGACCCACGTCAGAAGCGGCGGAAACACCCACGTCGTCGTCTTGGCTCCCTGATCCGACAGCCGCACCACAAACGGAATCACCGGACCCACCGCAGTGATTCGGCTGCTGTGCAAGTGATGCACGTCCAAAAACAGCGGGAAGAACACAGAAATTCGTCGCAACAGCGTTCGTTCGTGCCAAAAGAGCGGTGTAACCGCTGTCAGGCTGCGCTCCGGCGAGCGAGTATGCAGAAACACGGGCAGCAGAAAGCTCGTCTGCGTTCCTGCTTTGCTGTCCCGTGTGAAATAGAACAGCGGGAACAGCGCCGCCGACGCAATCGGCCCCTGATGTCTTGCATACAGAGGCCCAATCCAGAACCGATAACCCACGGAATTCTTGTTCACGCCAAACAGCGGCGTAATCACCCAGTCTTCCCGCGCTGCGCCCGCTCGATGCGACAGGTAGACCAGCGGGGCCGCCCAAAACCGAAACGAACCATCTCCATCGTTTCGTCCGTAAAACAGCGGAGCAAGACCACCAAATGTCGCAGGCCCTCGACGACCGAAAAAGAGTGGGCCCAGCACGGTCAAATGACGGCTTCGAGCACTGTCGTTTGAGTGATAAAAGAACGGCAACACAAAGACAGCATGCGCGGTTGCTCGCCGGGTATAGAACCACAGCGGGAAAACACCAAAATCCGCTCTCTCCTTGCGAATATCGGCATAGAAGAGGAGCGCAGCAGCCCGAGTCGCCGTTTGATCTCGATAGAAGAAACCAAGTGGCGTTGTCGCCCAGGTGGTTTCTTTGCTCCGGCCAAAAGCAAACAACGGCAAAAACCCTGTGGATACGGCTGAGGTCTGCTTGTTGCGCGAATAGAAGAATGGCAACAAAACCGTCGTCGTCCGGTTGGCCGTTTGAGCGTGCAAAAAGAGAGGCAAAAAGACGTGAACTTTGCGCTCAGGAGACCGCACACCGAAATAGAGCAAACCCATTTGGAACGTCAAATCCTTGTCCCGCACATCGGCAAATATCGGAAAAAGGACAGTCGCGCGTCTGTTTTGCGAACAGTGATGGAAGAAAAGCGGAAAAACCATTCGGCTGATCGTTTGTTCTTTTTGCCCAAGAGATCGAACGGTCTCGACATACGGACCTATCCAAGTTGTTTTGCTTTCAGGCGTTCGGTGATAAGCAAAAAGAGGTGCGATTGCGAATGTCCGCTGCGGTCCAGACGACCAGTAAAACAAGGGGACGAGCCCAGTGGTCTTCACTTCCCCGTCTTTTCGCTTTTCGGTGGTATGGAAGAATGGACCCACAACAAGTGCCGAACGCTGTGGAGTCTTGATTTGCCACACAAGCGGAAAGAGAACCGTATAACTGCGGGAAGGCGACCGTTTCCAGAACAGCAAGGGCACAAGCCCAGCCTGCACTTCAGCCCGCTGATCCTGCGCAAACTCCGGGCAACGCCGGTAGTAATAGAAAGGTCCAAGCTGGATGGTTTCCTGATATGGGCGTCGGTGGCGATAGAAAAGCGGAAACAAGGCTTGCGTGTTGCTTCGGCCCTGTTTGTGAAGCCAAAACAGGGGAAAAACGCCTGCCACATAGCCCGCGTTCTCACCGCGCGTCGTCACTCTGACAAACAGCGGGCCGACCGAAACGTGAGACGTTCCCGCAGACCGGTCCGCTGCGTAGATGAACAGCGGGGGCAAAATTGCGACGTGAGGCTTCTCTCCCCTTGCGACGGACACGAGCGGAAGAACGCCCCCTCCTGAGCCCGTTTTGGACGACCAACCATACGCAGGCCCCACAAAACCAAATCGGACAGATGGAGACTTGTGAAACACAGCCAACACAGGAGGCAAAACGTGGGTATCTGACCGATAGCGTCGGCTAAAGAAATGGAGATAAGCTGGAAACACACCTTCGCTGCCGCCCTCTTGGTCGCGCGTAAAGAATGCCGGTCCGGCGTAACCCCAGGACGCGCCCGTTGTTTTGTTTCGATACCACATCGACAAAGGCGGCAACACCGTTGTGAAACGGCGCAACGGATCGTCGCGATGAAATGTCGGCGGTACCAAAAGAACGGTCGTGGTCGTTTCCTTCTCGGGGTCGCGATACATTCCACCAAGCGGTGTTACGAGCAAACGGCTCTTGTCAGCACCCCGGTGATAGAGAAGAAACGGAAACACGGAAAGCGTTCGCGTATTGCTTTGATAGTTTTCTCCATCATAAAAAAACGGCAAAACAAGCGTGTGCTTGCGCTCTGCTGATTTCGAGTGAAAGACGAGCGGCAAGAAACCGCCAACAGAACTGTCAGGCGTTTTCCGATAAAAGCCAAACACCAAGAAAAAGGCTTGCGTCAGTTCAGGATCTTTTCGCAAGAAAAACAAAAGCGGCAAGAAGCCAGAATGCGTCCGCTTTTCCGCAACATTGTGATGATAAAAGAACAGGAAAGGTGGCAACAGTACGGTCTTGGATGTCGTTTTGTTGCTCACCCAGAAAAACGGCATGATTGAAACCGCTTTTCCCTTCTCTCCTGCCTCGCCGTAGCTGTGATAAAAGAATAGTGGCCAAAATCGATGGGCGCGCATACCGGGTTCCCGATGGTATTGATAGGTCGGAAATACCCAAGTATTGCGCGTCTTTTCCTTTTCGTCTTTCTTATCAGCAAAGAAGGGAAACAGAACTTTCGTTTTTCGATCTGGGTGCCATAGGCTGTAATAAAACGGAACAATGAACCGATAGCCGATTGGGCCTTTGCGATGATAATACAGCAAAGCCGATACTGGTCGATTGATGCTTTGGCACCGTTGTTTCACACACAGCGTTTGAGCCGGACACTGGGAATCGCTGTCACATTCTGGTTTGGCCTGTTCGCGTTCCTTTTGTTTCTTTTTTTTCTCGTCATCCTGTTCGTCGTCTTCATCGTCCAGGACTTGTCCGGGGGCGGGCGTTGCAAAACGCTGTGGATCGTCTGAATCGGGAGAAATGTTTGTCGGCGGGCGAGTCTGTGCCTGCGCCAAAAGAGCCGGGCCAGGAGACGAAGTTTGCGTTCCACCGTGAACGCCAGACGGAGCGGGCTGCGTGCCAAACAAAGGGAGAGGCGAGAAAGATGTCTTGGCAAAAGAAGGCCCAGCACCGCTCGGTCCCGACGACGGTGGAACCGCGTGCGCGGTGTTCGCATGTGCAAACAAAAGAAAGAACGCTGCCAGTGCCAGACTTGTCACCTGACTCCGGCAAGACGCTACGGCGTCATCTTCCACTCGCCGTTCTCCAGCACAAGGTTGATTTCATCGGTCTGGACGTTTTCGCCCTTGGAACGACGTACTTTCAGCGTCGCCAGTTTGAATTCGCCCTGGGACTTGAAGGTGCTGCCCCGAAGCTCAAATTGCACACCATCGAGGTCTTTTTGCGCTTTTTTCAAATCATCGGGCGACTGCATCATCTGCTGACCGACTTGCCCCTGGTACAGCAGCGCGTAGCAATCGATCGCTTTTTGCACGTCGCCCTTGGTCATCGCGCTCCGCCACCGTTCAAAGGTTTTCTCGGGCGTCGAAAACTCGGCCCGAGCCGGCGGCAACTTGAACGTGATGGATTTCACTTTGTCTTTCGGCAGCTCGAGCTTTTGACCGTTGCTTGTTTCGAGGACGATCACGCCGTCAAAATAGTGGGTCAATTTGCCTGCAATCTGCGTGTTGTCGGCCAGCGTGACCACCTCAGAGGCCAGCGCATGGCCGGAAAACAAAAGCAGCGCACCGCTCAAACCCAGCGCTTGTTTGAAAAAGCGCGCCGCAAACCCCTGCAAACACACAGCGTTTAAGCCAAAAGGCATCAGACAAACTCCTATCGGTGAAGGGGCATGGGTGTATCCCGCTTTTATTTCTTTGTCAAGGCTCGACCACCGACTTTTCCGTCGGTGTCCCAGAAAATTGAACAGAAAATTGACCCGCGATTTTGGGAAGAACTTACCCGAGCAAAAACGCGATGACGGCATCGGCAGCGCGCAAACCATCGACTGCTGCACTCACGATTCCACCCGCGTAGCCGGCACCTTCACCCACGGGAAAGAGCCCTGCCACGGAAGGCGATTGGTACGTATTGTTCCGCACAATCCGCACAGGCGAAGAAGTTCGCGTCTCGACGCCGACGAACTGAGCTTGCGCGGACAAAAAGCCAGGCACGGTTTTCTCAAATCGACGCATCGCCAAACGCAGCGAGTCGCTTACGAAACCGGGCAACACGCTTGAAAGATTCGTCGGAAGCACGCCAGGCCGGTACGTCGAGGGGAGGGCTGCTTCACTGGGCTTCCCGGACAAAAAGTCCACAAGCCGTTGCGCGGGCGCTCGGAAACGACCTCCACCGACGGAAAACGCCTGTTCTTCGATGCTCCGCTGAAAATACATGCCCGCGAGCGGATCGCCCGGAAACCGTCCGAAAGCTTCCATGTCGCGATCCTCGACGGAAACCACCAGCGCGCTGTTGGCGAGCGGAGAATCGCGTCGTTTCAAGCTCATCCCATTGACGCACAGCCCATCGGTCTCTGTCGCACTCGGGACGATCCAACCACCTGGACACATGCAAAAGCTGTAAACGCCGCGCTCTCCGACGGTGGCGGCGACTTGATAGAACGCGGCAGGCAGCGCCGGATGACTGGCTGCTTTTCCATATTGCATCCGATCAATCAGCGACTGCGGATGCTCAATCCGCGACCCCATCGCAAACGGCTTTCTGTGCAAGAGCACGCCCTGCGCGGCCAGCAACTCATACATCGGTCGGGCGCTGTGTCCGACGGCAAGAACCACTGCATCTGCCTCCACAGACAAACCCGATTCACAACGCACGCCCCGTAGTTTTCCCGACGGAGAACGTAAGAAATCGACTACTTTTGCCCCAAATTGATACGTGACCCCCTGTGCGGAAAGGCGGTCTCGCAACGCCAGCAACACTTTTGGCAACTTGTTGCTGCCGATGTGAGGCCGAGATTCGACGCTGATGGCGGAATCTGCTCCTTGCTCGACCAAGGTCCAAATCGTTTCCCCGATGGCTTCTTTGTCCTTGCTGCGTGTATACAGTTTCCCGTCGCTGAAAGTCCCCGCGCCGCCCTCGCCGAAACAGTAATTTGAATCCGGCAGAAGACTGCCGCGCAAAAGACTTGCCAAATCTTTCCGTCGTGGCTGCACGGGTTGCCCCTGTTCCAGCAAAACGACTTCGACACCAGCCTCGGAAAGTCGCTTGGCGCAGAAGGTCCCGCCGGGGCCGCTTCCGACGACAACAACACGTTTCTTTTTAGGCAAATTCGCGGGAGGCGGCAAGCGCGACCTTCCGCCCTGAAGAAAAGGCACCGAATGTTGTACGGCAGAGCAGGGCACCACCTCACGCGAACAGGAGTTCGGCATTGCCTCGGCGTCGCGGAAAACTTCGAGGACCAACCGAAAACCGAGCGGAAATCCTTTGCGCGCATCAAGTGATTTGCGAACCAAACGGAACGCGCTCGGACGAGAAACGCCCGACCGTCTGGCCGCCTCCGCCACGGCGAGCGCGTACAAAGCCGTTTCGGGATCGTGATGCTCCGCTTCGGCACGTTCGGGCAGGTTCGACAACGGTACGAAGACTTCGACTTGAGTCAACCGCGCTCCTTCTGTTTCCTTGCGTTCTGTTTTTCAAACATCTTTTTACAGACCATCTTTGTGAAGTTCAGCGACGATTTTTCGATACATTTCTTTGTGTGAAAAACCGCTCAACAGGTCGGGAAGCAAATCCCCAATCTGGCCCACTTCATCCAGATGGTCTGCGGGCACACACCCCAAGAATTTGCCCCACTTTGCGGACTCGACCGTGACCAAACCGTCATTTGTTTTGGGCACCAGAGGGTTGTCGCTGTAAATCGCAAACACCGTCGCTGGAATCGCCAAAAGCGGGTCCAAAAAATCGATTCGAGACGAATTGCCCCACGCACCGCCTGCGCAATCACTTGAAGCAATCCGTGCCGACGAGCGACCTGCCACGCTGAAATACCGCACCGCTGGATCATTTGGATGTGCCGCGTTCCATCGTTGCATTCCAGGCGTCGTCAATTGCCCGAGCGCCGATTTCAAATTCGGGCTCCCCGGCGAATCGGTCAGCCCCGAGATCGCTTTCAAAATCGCGTTGATCACGTCGTACGAAAAACCGGGCACCAAACCGCTCACAACATCCGCGACTTCGGTCCCCCGGTGTGGTGAACTCACCGTCGTGAGCGACGCCACCCGATTCCCATACTTCAGCCCGGAAATCAGCGCGCGTCCGTCGATTCCCCCTTGCGAATGCCCGATCACGTTGACCTTGCAGGCGTTGTACGTCTTGAGCGTGTCATCGACGACAGCGGCCAAAACTTTTGCCCGCACATCCGACGATTCATACGGAGGCACTTTCGCCTCGACGACGATTTCGCCTCGGCTTCGCAGATCCGCCGCCACTTGAAAGAAGTAGTTGAGCGGCCCAATGCGCTCAAAACCCGCGAATCCGTGCGCCAAAACGATCGGATAAGGTGCGCCTTTGCACGAATGCAGCGGCTGTTGCAGCGTCGCCGCAGCCTGTCTTGCGTCCAATGCGTCTGCCTCGTCTCCTCCACAGGCAGACAGCACCGAAACAACGGACAAACCGACAGAGACCCACACCCAACCCAGACGCCCAAAAGAACCCGAGTGTTGTTGCTTGTTTTGCTGTGTGATGGCCATCGCGTGTCTCCTTTTGCTCACAAAGTTGCCGCAAGGTCGAAGTCCCGAAAGACTCGCTCGCACCTGCTGGAAAAAGCGAGCCATTTTTCGACGATGTTTTGATAAAGTAAACGGGCTTCGGCTGTTTGCCACACGGGAAGCCATGTCTCAGGACCAGACTGTCCACGATCCACTCATCGGCGCGGTGGTTGACCGTCGCTACAAAGTCGAACGACGCCTGGGTGTCGGCGGCATGGGCATCGTCTATTTGGTCGAGCATTCCTATCTGAACAAGCAGTTCGCGCTCAAAGTGATGCGGCCCACCCGAGACGAAACCGATCGACGGCGCTTCGAGCAAGAAGCGCGTTTGGCGTCGATGATTCGCCATCCCAATGTGGTCGAGATCAGCGATTTTGGTGTGCTCCCGACCAATCAGCCGTACTACGTGATGGAATTTTTGCGCGGACGCACCGTCGGGGACGCCATTTTTGCCGGCTTCATGGATTGCCAGCTTGTCTGCCACATCGGCATCCAGATCGCACGCGGTTTGCAAGCCATTCACAAGCAGAACGTCGTCCACCGCGATCTCAAGCCGGACAACATTTTCCTCCTCGACCCCGATCGCCCCGAGGAACAAAACGCCGAGGAAAAAGACGACGCTGAGCCAGCCTTCGTCAAAATCATGGATTTTGGCATCGCCAAGTCCATAAACTCCAACCTCACCGGAACTGGCATGACCGTCGGGACGCCTGAATACATGTCCCCCGAACAAGCCAAAGGCGAATCCGTCGATTGGCGCTCGGATCAGTATTCGCTCGGTTGCATCCTGTATGAAATGCTCACGCGGGAAATCCCGTTCGACGGAAAAGGCGCGTTCGAGGTCATGTACAAGCACCTCCATACGCCGCCCATGCCTCCTCGCGAGCGCAAACCCGAACGCAGAGGCTGCATCACCGAAAGCCTCGAGGCCATCATCCTGAAAATGCTGGCCAAAAAACCGAAAGAACGTCACGCCACCATGCGCGAAGTCGAACGCCTGCTGCGCAACGAGCTTTCCTATTTCATGATTTCCGACAACGCGACAGTGATGGTCCCGTCCCTCAAAGAGGCCATGGGTTCCGACGACGAGGACATCACCTCGCGCATCTCTCGTGGTGGGCCCCCAAAACCCCCAAGTACAAGCCATCTTGTGCCCGTTCACGTCCCGCCCGAGACCAGCAACAACCGACCCACCAAAATCATCGACACACGCGACCGCGCCAACATGATGGATTTCATCGGCAAGATTGGCGGGATCGTCCAGTCGTCGAAATCATTGCCGCAGGTTCAGGGAGCGCCCGGTTTTTTCAGCAAAATCACGGCTTGGTTCCACCATTTTTGGTCCCGCCTGCTGCGTCTTTTTCGATAGGGTTCCGCCATGACCTACGCGAACCTTTGGTGGCGCGCGTTTTGGGAAACCCAGGCGCTCGAGGTGCCCATGTATGTGGCCGCGTTTCATTTGTTTCCCGCCCGGCCCCTGTGGCAACGCACCGACGAGCCGCTCGCCTTTCCCGGCACACTCGGTGTTGCGTTCTTGGCCAGCGCGCTGACACATCCCCTGGTTTGGTACTTTTTCCCTTTCTTGCCTTTCTTCATCGACGACTACTGGCCCATGGTGGCGGTCGCCGAGACGTTCGCTGTCCTTTGCGAGGCTGCATGGTTCGCGTTCTGCGGTGTCAATCGTCCGCTGTTGCTTTCTCTTGTGGCCAATGGCGCAAGCGCGTCGTTCGGCTTTCTTTTCCACTGACTCCCAACCTGTGACTGGCCGGCAAAAAGGAGGCCCCCATGTCCGATTGGCTCTATCGAACCCCAACCGCTTTCCACGGAAAAAACCTGTTTCGTTTGGGTCTTGCCGCCAACTATGGAATCGACGAGGCCGGCGTTCGCTACGGCATGGAGCGCGGCATGAATGTCTTTCTGTGGACCATGATCAACAAGTCCCTGCGAAACCCCCTTACCGAGGCCCTCCAAGGCCGTCGCGAACAGGTTGCTGTCATCGGATATGCCACCATTGGCTTTTTGGGGTGGGGCATCCGAAAGGGGGCCGAGTCTCTTCTCAAAGAACTCAAGACAGACTATTTGGATGTGTTTTTGCTTGGCTGGCTCGGCGTGACCTCTGCATGGACCTCTGCCACCGAAAAGGAGTTGGTCCACCTGCGCGAAAGTGGCAAAGTCCGCGCCATCGGTTGTTCCATTCACAACCGCCCCCGAGCCGGCAAGCTCGCCGCCGAGTCCCCGCTCGATTTTTTGATGATTCGGTACAACGCCGCACACCCCGGTGCCGAACGAGACATCTTCCCCAACATCCAGAACCACAAGCCCTCCATCTTGGCCTACACCGCCACGCGCTGGGGTCAGCTCCTCAAGAAGCCGCGTGGCTGGGACGGCCCCGTGATGACCGCCGGAGACTGCTACCGCTTCCAGCTTTCCAACCCCCATGTGGACCTCGCCCTCACCGGCCCAAAGAATCAGCAGCAGCTTGCAGACAACCTGGATGCGTTCGCCAAAGGTCCCCTCACCCCCGACGAAGAAAAATGGATGCGAGACTTCGGCAAAAAAGTCCACGGATAGGACTGACCGATGGTTCTTGTGCTCAGCGGCTGATCGCAACCGTTTCTTGCGAGGGTTCCCCATCCAGAGCGTCCCCTCGCAGCAGTCGACGCTGGGCTATTTGCGGACCCAGACTTCGCCGCAGCCAGGGCCAAAGGTCGCGTCCATCGACACGTCTATCTTCTTGCCAGGGAGGTTCGCGTGCAGCTCGACCTGCATTCCGCCGCCGACCATGCACCCGTTTGCGTCCCGCTGGATGCCCAGGAAGTTGATCCGGTCGGTGACGCCGACATCCGTCACCCACAGATCTTTTGTCGATTTCAATTCCAACCAGCCGTCGATGAAGTCGCGACGCGCCGTCACGTCAGCCGTGTAACGGATGTCAAACGCCGTGCGGGCAGACAGATCGAACGTGAAGTGGTCTAGTTCCCGGCTGTACTGGCCCCGGAAGTCACCGTCTTTGCAGTTGTACGTCAGCGTCTCCTTGACGTGATCTCCAACCTTCTCCGTTGTCAGGGACGCCACGCAGGCGGAATCGACGACCAGATCCAGCAGTGTGGCTGTGCCAGGGGGCAGCTCGATGCGGCTCGATGTGCTGCTGTCTCGAAGGTGAAGACCTGTAGACAAGACACCGGTCGCAGTCTCTTTCTCGGCCTCCGTGGCTGGCCTTCGCTCGTCGCCACAGCCCGTCAGGGCACAGGATAGGGTCAGCCAAAGCCCAAGACAGCAACGCACACAGGACAATGTGGGGTACGACATGATGTTTCCTTTGTCAGTTCAAGGGGTGAAAGCTCCAACGCTATGCCGCGTCGGACAATTCCTGTACGGAACGTCTGAGCCATTCTCGCATCGCTGGAATCGTTTGTTTCGACCAGCGTGAGCTCGTCCGGTCGTGCAAAAAGACCGCAAACGCGCTTTTCAGCATGGCAACCAATTCTCCTTGAAGTGCCAACCGCTCGCTGAGTTTCTCGCTGTCTTCCTCGGAAAGAAGGTCCGGCAGTTTCACCCGTTTCAGATCGAAATGTTCCGCCGAGACAGTCGCCATCCACAGTCGGTCGTCCCGTTCCAGCAGCACATCCAGCTCCCGAATCGTCAGTCCCCCTGCAATTGCGTACCGCACATCCGAGCTATGCCCCGTCGCTGGACCCCGCGCCGTGATTTCTCCTGTCGCCTCCCCGAGCGCCCGCAGCACCGCACGTTCGCCCACCCGCATCCGAAAACCCGCGACACCATCGCCCCCCGCAAATTCACCCCCTTCGTTTTCCTCATCGCATACATACAAGAGCCACGTCAGAAATTCCCGACCCAAAAAACGCCCGTCCGTGACATCCTCACGAAGCGCCACGCGCGCTGGGTCCACCGCTGTTTCTCCCGACGCTGCTACCTGTTCCGCAAGACTCTGTTCACGCCCTTTTTGAAAAGCCGCCATCACACCGCTCCTTCCGCAGACTCACCCCGCAAGACACTCGAAAGCGACGCCCCTTCTTGTTGACTCAGCGGAATCGGACGCACCCCTTCAAAGCCACACAACAGCTCTTTCGTTGGCCGCGCTGCCTTGAGTTTCGACACCCGCTTCCCATCGTCCCCCGCCCATTCCTTCGCCCACACCGCCGGGCCTTCCACATCGAGTCCCAAGTTGAACGTCTGTGAAAACAGCGCCAACAGCGCCTCGTTCATCGACTTTGCGTGCGAATAAAACGCAAGCCGCCCTCCCTCCATATTCCACACAAGGTCCACCTTCCGCGTCTTCGGAGGCGTGGTTTTTCGCAATTCCCCCGCCAGAATCGCTTTCAAATCCCGCAGCGCCGCCGCAGACAGCTCCTGCCCCCGTTCCGCTTCGATTTGCTTCTGCCGGTCCCGCAACAGCCGTTTCAAATGCGCTGCCGGAGGCTTCAACGTGTCCTGTCTCAGCGACAGCAGAATATGGCCCTCGAAATAGAATTTCCCGACCGACAAGTCCAAGTCGTTTTCGTCAAACAGGCTGCAAAACCCGACGCTTTTTTCCTCGTTGCTTTCCGGCGAAACGGGCACAAACACATGCGCCCGCACGCTCTTTTCAAACGATTCTTTCCAGTCAATCGGCACCGTGCCCTGCACGACGTACCGACGAAGTGTGATGTTTCCTGAGAGTGCTCCCATGGCGCGCGATGGTACTTTCCACACAGTCTGTTGCAAACTTTTTGCACCATTTTTTTCACCACAGTTTCCCCCCTTTCACAAAACCCAACACCTTTTCATCGCGTTCTTGTGTCGTTCTTGTGTCGTCCTGGCTGCCGCGCCCACGTATCATGTTCCGCATGCGGCACCTTTCTGGCTGGTTCCTCCGTATTCTTCTTTGGCTTGTGCTTGTGCAAACCGGTTGCAGCATGCGCAAACTCGGGTACGACCTGGCCCCGCGATACGTCAGCCAGCGACTCGCGAGCACGCTCGCCCTCGACGAGCCCGAAAGGCGGCAAACCGACCGCAGCGTCCGCGATTTGGCCCACTGGCACAGACGCACCGAACTGTCCCGGTACGTAGTCCTCCTTTCCGGTCTTTCCGACCGATTCCGCGACGGCATGAGCCCCGACGACTTTGCCTGGCTTCGCGACCAGGGCAACCAAGCACTGGCCCGTTTGGCCGCTCGCTTCTCCCCCGACATTGCCCCCTTTTTGGCTCACCTTTCCGAGGACCAACTTCGCCATGCCGAAGCCGAACTTGCCAAATCAGAACGCGAGCGTTTCCAAAAGCTCGATCAAACGGATGAAAAGTACTTTTCCTACCGCCGAGCAAACACCCAGAAACTCCTCAAAACCTGGCTCGGAAGCTATACCGACGAGCAGCTCGCTCTGTTCGTGGCTTTTCACAAACAGGACAGAGACATGGAACGCGCCAGACGCGACGCCTCCCGAAACAGCAGAGCCGACCTCGCAAGCGCCATCAGGAACAAAGCCTCAAAAGAGGAACTCGCCCAGAAGGTGTATCGCTGGGTCACGCAGCGTCAAACCACCCCCACACAGGACTACCAACGCATGGAACGCGAACAGGAGGACCAGTACGTCTCTCTTCTATTGAACGTCGATCGAACCCTAAGTCCTGCACAACGCCAACACCTTTTGTCTGAACTGGCCGCATGGAAAAGCGACTTTGCCGCACTCGCCGCTGAGTAACTTTCCACACCCGCTGCCAAGCACCCCTCAATTCATCGGATACGCTGTCCAGCCCGCCGTCCAATCCGTCCCCTCTTCCACAGAAAAGGCACCCACATACTGCGTTTTTTCAAAGAAATTCCCAGCAGGCAAGGCCACTGCGTCTGTTCCCGCCGGCGACCCCGTTTCCGGGCGAAAATCCGGTTGATTCAGGTCGTAGGGTTTTCGCAAAAGGGGATTCACTTCCCGATTCCCACTCTTCTTTAGTGCCGCCGCTACATCGCAAGGTAACGTGACCGTAGACAGGTTTGCACTTGCATCACGCCCGTTTCCGAAAAACAGATTCCCTTGCAGTTGCAAACGGTTTGCAACAAGTTCCGTGCATGTACTTTCTTGCGAAAGCGTCACTCCCATTTCGGCAAAACCCAACACGATTCCGTTCAGGATTTTTCCCGCTGTACCCTGCCGCAAGGTCATTCCGAAACGCTTTTCCCCTTTTGGAGAGGTACCCGGCCCCGTTCCAACCAGCGTCAAGTTTGCAAACACAGGAGACGAACGCGGAGTCAGTCCATTGTTGTCCCGGTTGTTGTCTGCCTCGATCCCGTTGTTTCCGTCGGAAAGTATCTGCTGGGACACCAAAAATTGTCCCCTACCCACATACCCCTGATCCCAATCAAAGGAATCATCCAGCCCCGCACTGGCCACAAGGTGCTTCACATCCACCGTTCCCCCAAACCACTCAAACGCATCATCCGATCCACGGTGAACCTGCACAAAATCCACCACCGTTCCACTTCCCACCCCGCCAAATGTCAAGCCATTCAATTCGTTTTGTGGGGCTACTTCCCGACCTGCAAATTCAATCCGAACATACTTCAACACACCACTGCTGTCGTCGTTTCGCAGCGTTCCACACGGTCCATACGGACCCGCATTCCCTTCCAAATTCCCGCACGCAGTTGCATCCCCCGGAGGCAGATTCACTTGCGCTCTGCCGCGCAACACAACCCCACCCCAATCCGAAGTCCGTCGCTCCCCTACTTTCCGGCTGCTTGTGAACACAATCGGCTTTTCCCGCGTGCCCTCTGCATGAATTTTCGCATCTTGTTCGATGTTCAGGAAACTCACTCTCACCGGATCGCTTGCGTCCCCGCAAATCGTCGTTCCCGGTTCAATCCGCAACGTCGTCCCACCCATCACTTTCACTTGCCCCACAAGCAACCATCGCCTGTCCGCCGTCAGCGTCCTGCTCTCTGTCAAATTCCCTGACAGCACTTCAGCTTTTTGATCCCCGCACAATGCCGCTTGCGGCACGTTGTCTTCCTGGTTCGGGGGAACCAATTCCCCTCCGCACCCCACAACCAATGCAGGCATCACGAACATCACTCCGAACATCATCTTGACCCATGTGCCAACACGCTTTTTGTTCCGCATCAAACCCTTCTCCTTTCTTTTCTACAATTCATACGAAAGGGACAGATTCATCGTCTGTCCTGTGGTGTATTTCAGCGTTGTTTCTTGCAAAGGAACCATCCTTCCGTTCTCTGTTTTTGTCTCTCCGCGCTGCATGATTTGCACGGGAGAGTTGATCAAATTCCGAGCCGAGAAATTCAGCGACAACTTCCCGTACAACTTCTGAGAAATCGTCACATCCAGTCCATGCCGAGGTTGTTCCCATTTGTCCGGCAGACCAAACGCGCCCACCTGATCAATCCGCTCTCCAAACACATGGTAAAGAATCCGCAGTTCCGTTCCCCAGCCTGGCAGCGCCAATTCCGCGAACAAATTGATGACAAAAGGAGACTGCCCTTGCAGCGGTCTGATTTTGCTCGTCTGTTGACCGGCCACTCCCTCTAGATCCACCCGTGAATGCAGCCAAGTAACATTCCCTCCCAACGAAACTCCTTTCAAACCCTGTTCCCACACCCCCAAGTCTTTCCGAAATTCCAATTCAGCCCCGATGTTGTACGCCGCACGCGCATTTGCCAGCGAACGAATCAAATCGCCCCCCGCTTGCAACGTTGTTTCGATCGGCGCATCGAAGTACTTGCCAAACACACTCACCGCCAGCACGTCTGCTTCCCCCAAAAACCATTCCCACCGCAAATCCACATTCGCGATCCGCGTTCGGTTCAAGGCCGGATTTCCTTGCATCACTTCCCCCCCAAAGAAGTTTGTGAATTGAAAGGGGGCCAGCTCCCGAAATTCCGGTCGCGCTATCGTCATCGACGCTGCCGCCCGAATATGCATGTCATGCGGCAGATGGAACACCACATTTGCAGAAGGCAGCGGATCGACTGTATCTAGTGCAACCGTGAGCGGCTTGTCCCCTTGTTGCGGATCGAACGAAAAAAGCCGCTGATTCGCTGCTTCCAAACGCAGACCAGAGACCAACTGAATCCGCTTCCCAAACGGAATTTCTGCACGAACATAGGCACCATACACACCCATCCGCGCGTCATATCGATCCGACGTGTTCGTGTTTTCTCGGACCTCCACTGCGCGACCCAAGTTCTCTGCTGAAAACAATTCCTCTGGAGGCCTTGTGTCATCGATATCGCCTACTCCCCCGAAGCCGAATTTGAAGCGCCGAGCCGAAAAACCCCGTTGTCTGTAACGTGCAAATGCGCCCGCTTGGAAGCCTACATCCCATTCCTTTCCGAAACGGACACGCTGCGTCACATCCAATCGACCAGCCCCCTGATGCTCCAGATTGTCCGAAAAGAAACGCTGCCCACTTTGTCCTTTCGGCGTGAAGTGAAACAGTCCATCGTCTTTGCGCAAATAGGTCACTTCCCGGTTGTCCGGTTCCTGCCGTGCCGCCAGCGAATAACTCAGCGCAAAGTCCCACAAACGCGGTCTGTTTTCGTGCGGTGTATAGTGACTCCCAGACAAAATCACCGTCGCCAAGCTCCGTGATACGTACCGCACTCTGCTGTTCCAGACTTCCGAAAACTGGTCCTGACTGTAGCCTTGGTATATCCGCGTTTCTTGCTCTGCGGTTTGCGAAAACAGAGCAGTCAGGGACATCCGCGTGAGCGGCGCAATCTGCAAAGACGCCGTTCCCATCGCCCCCCAGTTCACATCGAACGTACTCCGAACGGAATAGCGCCCTTCGCCTCGTTCAAACGCCCCAGGTTCATTCCAAAACTGCACAAGAGGGGACAATTTCGGCCCTTGCGCCGTGTCCAACAAATTCAGCACTTTCACGTCTTCTGCGCGCGTCTGAAAATCTGCGCTGTACTTCACGGCAAACAGATATCCCAGTCGCTTTCCAAACAGGGTTGCTGTGTCACCAAATGACCCCGAAAATGAAGCCCCCACCGGCCCCGTTTCCTGTCTGTAAGGCGACCAAGCATTCCGAAATGTCCGATACAGAGCGTTTCCACGCTCACCTGGCGGAATCCCTCGCCCTCCATCATCCATTCCCAGAAAATCTGTTCGCCCCCCCGGATGTGTCAGCATCGGCAAAAAGGCCGTTTGCGCATTCGCCGAAATTCCCAAACTGACGTGCCCTTTCCGACGGGTTGGGAACTCTAACAGAGACAACTCCACAGTTCCCCCTGTCATGTCTGCTGGAAGATCCGGTGACGCCGTTTTCAAAAGCCGCAACCCTCCCAGCATCGAGGCCGGAAAGACATCAAAAGGAACTGCATGCTGTTCCGGTTCCGGGCTCGGCACAGGCAAACCCGAAAGGAGCACCCCCACATAACGCTCACCAAGCCCACGAACATAGATGAATCTGTCGCCTACGATCGTCGCACCTACCACCCGGCTTGCCACATCACTGGCACTGCTCGCGGCACTTTTTCGGATGTCATCGGCGGAAATCCCATCTGCTACTCCCACGGACTCCTTTCGCTTCTGCAACATCGACTCTGCCCCGCTTGGGGCTTTTTCTTTCACGATGATCAATTCTGTCTCTAATTCCGGTTCCGATTCCGCATTCAGATCCGGTTCCGATTCAGCCGGAGCCGACTTTTGTGGCCCTGCTTCTGCTTGGTTTTGGTGAGTCGCTGAACTCTGTGCAGCACTCGGTTTACACAGAAGAAAATGGACCCCCAAAGCCACACAGAACTTGAGCAACGACACGCTTTTTCCGTTCCACAACGTCATTCCGATATCCACACGAAGTTTTCCGACAGTCTAGGGAGCAAAAACCCCGCGTGTGTGCCAGGTCTGCAACGTCTTTGTATCATTTGTGTGACAAATGGGATTTTCAGACAGAGTGGTTCTCTCTTTCTTCTGTGCTTGTTGTAGAGTCGGCCCGAAAAGGACACCCCACATGGCCAAAATTCTTGTCGTGGAAGATGAAAAGGACTTGCAACAGGTGTTGGCGTGGAACCTGACCGCGCAAGGACACACCGTCGCTGCGACCACCCATGCTGCTGAGGGGCTTCAGTTGCTAGAAGCCATGCAACCAGATCTACTCATTTTGGACCGCATGTTGCCGGATTTTCCTGGAACGGAGGTCCTCTCGCAATTGCGAAGGAATCCAAACACTGCTTCGACCAAGGTCATTCTCCTGACCGCCTGTGGACAGGAGACAGATCGCATTCTGGGTTTTGAATTGGGGGCAGACGATTACGTGGTCAAACCGTTTTCCTTGAAAGAACTACTGTTGCGCATTTCTGCGGTATTGCGCCGCAGCGACGGAAATTCTCCAAAGAGCGAGGAACCCCCATCCAACCCCTTATCGCCAAAAGACCAGATTTCCATCGGCCCCCTCTGCATTGACCGTTCTGCTCACCGTGTCTTTTTTTACCAAACAGAGCGGAAGTTGACGGCCCTCGAATTTCGCTTGTTGTGGACTCTGGCCAGCCAACCGGGCAAGGTCCTCACGCGCTCTCACCTCCTCGGCAGCGCATGGCCTGGTTGGAACGTCGATGCCGCCATCATGACCCGAACCGTGGACACCCACATCAAGCGGTTGCGCGAAAAACTTGGGGATTCAGGAGACCTCATCGAAACCGTGCGCGGCGTTGGGTATCGCTTCACCACACCCACTGAAGGGAATGCGCCGTGAAGTTGCGCGTTCGGACCAAGTTGTTTTTCTCCTCTGTGATGCTCATCGCGCTGTGTCTGGCTGTGTCCTATGGGTATCTGCGCCGCACCCTGACTACCTACTTGACCGAGCGCATCGAGCAAGACCTTGGGCAGCGTCTGAAATTGGTAGCCTACGCTGCTCAACAGCCTGCACCCCTTTTCCCTCACAACGGATCGCTCCAGACCCTTGCGCGGAAATTGTCGCGGCTTTCTGATGCGCGAGTCACGCTGCTTTTGCAAAACGGATCACCCCTGGCCGATTCCGAGGTGGAAGACCATGAATTGGCCAGTCTCCCAAACCATTTGGATCGCCCCGAGATCGAGGATGCGCTCAAGGCTGGGTATGGTCAAAGCACGCGCCGAAGCACAACCCTGCAAAAAGCCATGATGTATGTCGCGATGCCGTTTCCCCTTCCCGATGGGAGGCAGGCCCTTGCTCGTCTGTCTATGCCACTAACCGATGTGGAACATGCGCTTGCGCGGCTGCACTTTCTTTTGTCTGTTGCGGCTGTGTTGTGTTTGGGGGTTGCCGTGCTCTTGTCGAGTTTGGCTGCGCATCTTTTGGCCCGGAGTCTCCGCAAATTGACGGACGTGGCACATCGAATGGCGTTGGGCGATCTGGACACGCGGACGCAGAGCAGAGGGGAGGACGAGCTCGCGGGCCTTGGCCGTGACCTCGATTCCTTGGCAGAGCACCTGTCCCATGCGCTTTCTGAGCTCGGAAAACTGGAAACACTCCGCCGAGAATTTGTAGCAAATGCTTCGCATGAATTGCGTACACCCCTGTCTGTCCTGTTGTCCGCAGTGGAAACGCTGCAAGCGGGTGCCGCCCATGATCCCAAAGCAGCCAGCCAGTTTCATGACATCATTTACCGTCAGGCCGAACGCCTTCGTCTTCTCGTGAATGACTTGCTCGACCTGTCGCGTTTGTCGCACCCCGGACCACCCCTTTCGCTTGCCCCCCTTCGCTTGTTCGATTGGCTTCCCAAACAGCTTGCCGTTTTTTTCCCACGGGCCAAAGCGCGCTTCCAAACTCTCCATGCGTTGCCCGGAGACCCCGATGTATCCGTACTGGTAGACGAACCCCTTTTGTCCCGCGCGTTGTCGAACCTCCTCGACAATGCCATCAAGTACTGCCGACCCGGAGACACCATCAGCGTCGGATATGCTCCCGATTCACCAGCGGGTCGCGTTCGCCTGTTTGTCACAGACACCGGCCCCGGAATTGAACCCCAACATCTTCCTCGTTTGTTCGAGCGTTTCTACCGCATCGATCCCGGGCGGTCACGGGAAATCTATGGCACGGGTTTGGGACTCTCCATCGTCCGCCACGCCGTCGAGTCCATGCACGGACAGGTCTCTGTAGCAAGCACCGTCGGCGAAGGAACGACGTTCACGATCACCCTTTCCATGCAATGACCCGCATACGCCTCATGCCGCGTCTGTGGAGTTGAACTAAGGAGTTGGATAGTGAAGGATGGTGCCACCTTCTCCGACAACCCAGACGTTGTTTGCGTCTGTTCCCCCCACAGAGAAGAGATTCTTCGTGGTCCCCGAGTTCTGTTTGGACCAAGCTGTCCCATTCCATTTGAGGATC
>Ga0268298_10001400_pt1 | contig 28532 bp, 25 predicted proteins | sample WWTPWeurt_MetaG_FD_194462 | JGI IMG/M metagenome (GOLD analysis project Ga0268298, IMG submission 194462) | Activated sludge microbial communities from WWTP in Nijmegen, Gelderland, Netherland - WWTP Weurt | ecosystem: Engineered > WWTP > Aerobic digester > Activated sludge | place... | reverse complement strand
AACCCGCCCGAGCTCGCGCGGGTGCCGCTCGAGGACGTCATCGGCCGCTCCAAGCACGTGCCCCTCGACTCCGACACGGTGCTCACCGCGCGCCAGCTCGGCATCAGCCTGGGCGACTGAGCCGGCGAACGCGCCGGGCGGGATCCGGCGCCCCGCGCACACCCCGGCGATCCGCATGTCCCGACCCGACTACCCCCCCACCCGCCGCGACGACGTCGTGGAGACACTCCACGGCGAGGCGATTGCCGATCCCTACCGCTGGCTCGAGGACGGCGCCAGCGCCGAGACCCGTGCCTGGACCGACGCGCAGAACGCCCTGACGGCCGGGTGGCTGGCCGCCGTGCCCGGTCGGGCACTGATCCGCGACCGCCTCGGCGAACTCCTCAGCATCGGCTCCCTCGGGGCGCCGGCCCCGGCCCGGGGCCGCTATTTCTACCAGCGGCGCGACGCGGGGCAGGACCAGCCGATCCTCTACGTGCGTGAGGGCGCCGAGGGCGCCGACCGGGTGCTGCTCGATCCCAACCGGCTCAACCCGCGCGGCACCACGGCCCTCGACTGGTACCATCCGAGCGAAGACGGCCGCCTGCTGGCGTTCGGGACCTCGGAGGACGGCAGCGAGGACAGCGTGCTGCAGGTGCTCGACGTCGCCACCGGGGCACCGCTGGGCGAGCGGATCCCGAGGACGCGCGCCGCCGACCTAGCGTGGCTCCCCGACGGGAGCGGCTTCTACTACACCCGCTACCCGCGTCCCGGCGCCGTCCCCGACGAGGAGGCGGCCTACCATCGCGCGGTGTACTGCCATCGGCTCGGCGACGACCCGGCCGCCGATCCGCTCGTCTTCCAGCCCGGCGCCAAGGAGCACTGGCCCGGCGTGACGCTGTCGGAGGACGGCCGCTGGCTGCTGGTCTCGGTGGCGCGCACCTTCGACCAGACGGACCTCTACCTGGCCGACCGTGCCGGTGATGGGCTGCTCCGGCCGGTGGTGCGCGACCGGCCCGCGAGCTTCGAGGGCCGGCTGGCGCACGGCGGCCTGTACATCCGGACCAACCTCGACGCGCCCAACTACCGGCTCGTCCGCGCCGACCCCGCCGATCCCCGGCCCGAGGAGTGGCGGGAGATCGTTCCCACGCGCCCCGACGCTGTGCTCGACGGCGTGCTCGTCACCCGGGAGCGGCTGGTGCTCTCCTACCTGGAGCGAGCCACGTCACGGCTCCGGCTGGCCGGCCTCGACGGCACCGGGTCGATGGAGCTGCCGCTGCCGGCGCCTGGCAGCGTCTTCGGCTGGGGCGCGGAACCGGACGGCGACGAGCTGTTCTTCGGGTTCCACTCGTACACGGTCCCTCCGAGCGTCTACCGGGTGGCGCTGCCCACGGGGGCCACGACGCTGTGGCGCCGGGTGGAGGCGACCTTCGACCCGGCGGCCTACGTGGTGCAGCAGGTGGAGTACGCCTCCCGCGACGGCACCGCCGTCTCGATGTCCGTGGTCCACCGCCGGGGGCTCGCGCGTGACGGCTCCGCCCCGGCCTACCTCACCGGCTACGGCGGCTTCAACATCAGCATGACGCCCGCGTTCTCCCGCTCGCTGCTCGGGTGGCTGGAGCAGGGCGGCGTGGTCGCGATCCCGAACCTGCGCGGCGGGGGCGAGTACGGCGAGGCGTGGCATGAGGGCGGCATGCGCGGCACCAAGCAGCACACCTTCGATGATTTCATCGCGGCGGCGGAGTACCTGGTCCGCGAGGGCTACACCACCCCCTCCCGGCTCGCGATCGCCGGGGGTTCCAACGGCGGGCTGCTGATGGGCGCGGTGCTCACCCAGCGGCCGGAGCTGTTCCGCGCGGTGGTGATCCAGGTGCCGCTGCTCGACATGCTGCGCTATCACCGGTTCCTGATCGCGCGCTTGTGGATCCCCGAGTACGGCTGCGCCGAGGACCCGGTGGAGTTCCATTGGCTCCGGGCGTACTCGCCGTATCATCACGTGGTGGATGGCGTGCGATACCCGGCGGTGCTGCTCGCCACCGCCGAGAGCGATACGCGGGTCGACCCGCTCCACGCGCGGAAGATGGCCGCCCGGCTCCAGGCTGCCTCGGGCGCCGACGCGCCGGTGCTGCTGCGGCTGGAGACGCGGGCCGGGCATGGCGCGGGCAAGCCGGTGTCCAAGGTGCTTGACGAACTGGTTGACACGTGGAGCTTCGTCAGCGCCGCGCTGGGGATTCCGTGGCGGCCGCTTTCGCAGTAGCATAGGAGGCCTGCCGTCCCTCCCCTCCCCGCCACGCGCGAGGTCCCACCCGCCATGAGCGCATCGCCGTCCACACCCACCCCGGTGGACATGTCGCATCCCAGCCGGTGGCTCGCGGTGCTGCGGATCCTCGTCGGCCTGTGGTTCCTCAAGGCGCTGACCACCAAGATGGCATTCATCCTGGCCGGCGGGGTGGTCCCGTTCCTCGGCGTGCAGCAGCGGTGGATCGAGACGATGCCCACGATCATCGCCCGGCAGATGGCGGAGAATCCGATCCTGTGGTATCGCGGCTTCGTGGAGGGCACCGTGCTCGCGAACGTGCCGCTGTTCGCCGTCCTGACCGCGTGGGGCGAGGTGCTGGTGGGACTGTCGCTGACCCTGGGGCTGGCCGCGGGGCTCGGGGCGCTGGGCGGGTTGTGGCTGAGCATCAACTATGGGCTGGCCACCTGGCACATGGCGCCGGCCTCGCAGGGCTTCCACTACATGCTGGTGATCACGCTGCTGGTGCTGTTCCTGGCCCGAAGCGGGCGGGCGTGGGGGCTGGACGCATGGATCGCGTGGCGCTGGCCGGGCTCGCCGCTCACCTGGCGGCCGCTCGCGTAGCGCGGCGCGCACGGCCGTGCGCGCCGCGCTACGCGATCCCCGTGCCGTGCGCGACCACCGTACCGCCTACGGCTTCGGCCCGATCGCCACGCCCCACGGGATGGTGCCGGCCGGGATCCGCTTGAGGACGGTCATGGTCTCCGTGTCGAGGACCGTGACGTCGTTCCCGGGACCGTTGGCGGTGTACAGCTTCCGGCCGTCACTCGAGAGCGCGATCCCCCACGGCCGCACTCCCACCTCGACCGTCGCGGTCACCGCGTCGGTGGCGGGATCGATCGCCGAGATGGTCTTGCCGCGCCCGTTGGAGATGTAGATCCGCCGGCCATCCGGGGTCACCACGATGCTCATCGGCCGGCTGTCCGCCGGCATGGTGATCTGCCGCAGGGTCTTCCGCGCCACCATGTCCACCACCGACACCGTGCTGCTCATCTCGTTGGTCACGTAGGCGCGTGAGCCATCGGGCAGGAAGCCGATGGAACGCGGGCGCTGGCCCAGCACGTCGATCCGGGCCACGATGGCGCCGGTGGCGGCGTCGAAGCCGGTGATGTCGTGGTCGGTCTCGCCGGTCACCCAGACGGTCTTCCCATCCGGCGCCACCGTCACGCCCTCCGGTTCATCTCCAACCTTGACGTTGGCCACCGGGCGCCCGCTGGCCAGGTCCACGATCGAGGCGCTGTCGGCGTCCTCGTTGGACACGAACAGCCGGGTGCCGTCGGCGGAGATGTCGAACTCCTCCGGGTCGGAGCCGGCGGGGATGGTCTTGATCGTGGTCCGGGTGGCCACGTCGACGATGGCGACGCCGTCCTTGGACTTGTCCGAGGCCAGCTTCTCGCACTCCTCGTCGGGCATGGTGGGCGGGCACTTGGGGGAACCGGTGAGCGCCACGTACACCGTGCGGCCGTCCGGGCTCACCTCCACGCCGCGGGGCCGGGTGCCCACCGGGATGGTGGCCACCACGCTGTCGGTGGCGGCGTCGATGACGGTGAGGTCGCGGGAGTCCTCGTTGGTCACGTAGACCAGCTCGCCCGACGCCCCCGCGCCCGCGCTGAGCGTGGGCGGCTGGTCGGTCGCGGGCTCCCCCTTGGGGCCGCAGGCGCCCAGCGCCACGGTGAGCAGGGTCAGGCAGGCGGCGGATCGCATCCGGGTCATGGCAGGTCTCCTTGGGTCGTTCATGGTCAACGGTCGAACACCGCCCGGTCCCGGCGGCGGGCCTGGTCCAGGCCACGCAGGGTCGAGACCCCCCGGGCACCCAGGAAGCTGGCGCCGTCCAGGTCGGCGAAGGCCAGCTGCACATCAGTGACATCGGCCCGGGCCAGGTCGGCCTGCACCAGGTCCGCGTTCCGGAGGTCCGCCCCGGTCAGCGTGGCGCCGACCAGGGAGGCATACGAGAGGTCGGCCTTGTAGAGGTTGGCGCCACTCAGGTCAGCGCCGCTCAAGTCCGCCCCGACGAACTGCGCCCGCATCACGCCCATCGACTGGTTCCCCGGATCCGCGCCGATGTTGGCGCCGGTCAGGATGGCGCCCGCCAGGTTCGCCTTGCGCAGATAGCCGATGATCCGGGTCTCGCGCAGGTCGGCCTCGCGGAGGTCGGTGGCCTCGACGATCGTGGCGAAGAGGCTCGCCCGGTGCAGGCGGGCCCGCCGGAGGTCTGCCCGCCGCAAGGTCGTGCCGTCGAGGTTGGCCCCCACCGCGCTCAGGTCCGGCGCCACCGCGTCGGTGAGGTCGCACGCGAAGAGGTCCGCGCCATCGAGCATGGCGCCGGCCAGCCGGGCGCCCACCAGGCTGGCCTTGCGGAAGTCCACGCCCCGCAGGTCGAGCCCGGAGAGGTCGAGCCCGGAGAGGTCCGGCGTCGCGGTGGCCTCGACGCCGGCCAGGTACGCCTTCACCTGGCTGGCGGTCCGCAGCGAATCGGCCGACGGGCGGCCTGCGGCGACGGCGGACGGCGCCACCACGGGCGGCATGGCCGGATCCTGTGCGGCCACCGGGGCCGCGGGCCCCAGCCAGCTGATCATCGCCAGCGAAAGCAGTACGCGCATCGACGCTCCACGTCACGGGGTGTCCGGGGGAGCCGGACCGGGCCCGAAAGGATTCACCCCTGGCGTGGGAAGGGAAGGGGGAAGACACCGGGGCCGTGGCATGACGCCACGGCCCCGGTGCTGCGTGGGACATCCCCGAGGTCGGCGGGGCTAGGTGTTCTCGCGGACCGCTGGCCGCCCCGGGCCGATCTTCCCGTCCGCGCGTCCCTTCACGTACAGGTACATGCGCTGGATCTTGTCGATCTCGAGGCCCAGCGCGCACCAGGCGGGCATCCCCTTGTCGGGGCGGCCGGCGCACACGGTGGTGAGGAAGGACTCGGCCGTCGGGATGGTCCCGCCCTCACGCAGGGAGACGATGAGCGCCGGGGCAAAGGAGCTGCCCACCGCGTACTCCCCGTGGCAGCGGGAGCAGTTGAGCTCGTACTGCTTCCACCCCTGGTAGGTGTCGTTGTCCACCGTGTCGCGGGGGGCGGGGTGGTATTCGTCGCGAACCTGTGCGGTCACCGAGCCCGCACCCAGCACCAGGGCGGCGGCTACCAGAATCCACGTCTTCATCGCTGTGCGCTTTCCTTTCCGAGTGTAGTCGGCCGATCGCATCCTGCGCCGGCCCGGTGTCGAGATGCAGCTAGCGTGCCGGGCCCGCGGGGCTCCCCCGACCGGTATCGGCCGGGATCGGCAGCAGTGGAATCCCGAACTGGTCGAGGATGGCCCGGATTTCGGCCCCCTTGGTATCGATGAACCCCTGCAGGCTGTCGCGGAAGGCGCGGTCGGCGCGACGGGTGGCCATGCCCATGCTGTAGGCGAACGGGATGCCGCTCACGCTGTCGCGCTCGATGGGGCGGAGCACCAGGTCGGCGCCGAGCTGCCGGGTGTAGTAGCCCGCGATGGGGCCCCAGACGATCGCCACGTCGATGGAATCGGACACCACCGCCTTGATGATGTCCTCGGGCCGGTTCATGTCGCCCGTGTACGTGGTGCTGAACCCGACCAGGTTGCCCACCACGCCGTGCCTGGAGAGGGCCATGGCCGGCGGGGTGTTCTCGCCGTCGGCCGCGAAGAGGTGCACCCCGATCCGCATGGTCTTGAGCGCGGGATCGTCGAGGCTCGTCACCGGGTGCGCCGCGGTGCGGCGCTGCACGATCACGTAGCTGGTGCGGAAGTAGGGGCGGGTGACGCCCGCCATGTCGGAGAGCACCGGCATCTGGAGCCAGACGTCGCAGTAGCGCCCGTTGAGCATCCGCATCATGCCCCGCGGGGCGGCCCAGTAGATGTACTCGAGCCGGGAATTCCAGGTGCTGGCCAGCAGCTCGGCCAGCTTGTTCTCGACCCCTTCGCCCGCCCGGTTGGACATCGGCAGGTTGTCCGGGTCCACGCAGACCCGGAGCACGCCGGGGAGCATGGGGCCGGGTCGCTGGGCCATCGCCGGCGCGCTGACGAGCAGGGCGAGGGCGAGGCCGAGACCGGTGCAGCGGGCGGAGGGCGTAGGCATGGTCTTCCAGTATACCCACCCGGACGGGGTGGTGTTCAGGGATCGGGTCAATTCCGGGATGGTGCACCGGGAATCGCCCGTTGCCGGACAGGACAAGGGCGGGTCCGCGAGCGACCCGCCCCTGTCGATCCCGCTGCCGCCAGCGACCTGGACGGGTCCGGAGACCCGTCCAGGCCGTGGAGGGAACTAGAGCCCGAAGACGGTGAGGACGCCGCCCTGGGTGGAGAACTGGCCCGCATCGCCGAAGGCGCCAAGGGCGCCCAGGCCGGCGGTCGGATCTTCAGCGCCGATACCCGCGGCGACGCCGATGCCCGCCCAGCCGCCGATGCCGGAGAGGACGGCCACGTACTGCTTGCCATCCGGCCCACGGTAGCTCATCGGGTTGCCGATGATGCCCGACGGGGTCTTGAACTTCCACAGGAGCTTGCCGGTCTTCTGGTCAAGCGCCTTGAGCCAGCCTTCCATGGTGCCGTAGAAGACCAGGCCACCCGCGGTGGTCATCGCGCCGCCGTAGGCGGCGAGGTTTTCCTTCTGATCCCAGACGACCTTGCCGGCCATCGGGTCCCAGGCGAAGAAGCGGCCACGGTGACCGCCCGGGCCGGGGAACATCCGCACGATCGCGCCGACGTACGGCTGACCGCGGGTGTACTTGACCTCGACGCCCTCGTAGTCCATGCAGATGTGGTTCGCGGGGACGTAGAAGAGGCCGGTGATCGGGGAGTACGCGGCGGGCTGCTGGTCCTTGAAGCCGATGGCGGCCGGGCAGATGCCCTCGCCGTTCTTCTTCGAGGAGGTGCCGTAGCGCGGATCCTTGACCGGGACGCCGGTGGAGACGATGCCCTCGACCGGGGTGCCCGTGCCGGCGTTCTTGGCCCAGTTGATCGGACCGAAGGCGTTGCCGACGATGACCTTGCCGTTGGTGCGGTCGACGGTGTAGCCGATGCCGTTCCGGTCGAAGTGGGCCAGCAGCTTCTGGCCGCCCTTCTCGAACAGGACGTTCTCGTTCACGCCGTCATAGTCCCACTCGTCGTGCGGGGTCATCTGGTAGATCCACTTCGCCTTGCCCGTGGTCGGGTTGCGGGCGAAGATCGACATCGACCACTTGTTGTCGCCGGGGCGCTGGTCGGGGTTCCACGAGCCCGGGTTGCCGACGCTGTAGTAGAACAGGTCGAGTTCCGGATCGTAGGTGTACCAGCCCCAGGTCGTCCCGCCGCCACGCTTCCACTCGTCACCCTGCCAGGTGCTGATGCCGAGGTCCTTGCCCTTGTGCGAAGGGTAGTTGGCGTTGGCATCGCCCTCGAGCAGCACTTCGCTGTCCGGGCCGGTGGAGTAGCCGGTCCACAGGTGCTTGCCGGTCGCCACGTCGAACGCCGACACGCGGCCACGGACGCCGAACTCACCACCGGAGATGCCGGTGATGACGATGTCCTTGATCACGATCGGGGCCACGGTGATGGTCGCGCCATCCTTGTAGTCCTGGGCCTCGACCTGGGTCGGGGAGGACTTCGGATGCCGGGCCTTCCACAGCTCCTTGCCGGTCTTCGCGTCGAGCGCGATCAGGTCGCCCTGGAGCGCGTTGATGAAGATCTTGCCGCTCTGGTGATACGCGGTGCCGCGGTTCACCAGGTCGCAGCACGCGATCGGGATCGCGTCGGCGGACTGATTCGGCACGTACTTCCAGATCTGCGGCGCGCCTTCCTTGGACAGGTCGAGCGCGTACACGATGTTCGGGAAGGACGTGTGCACGTACATCACGTTGCCGATGACGAGGGGGTTGCCCTCGTGGCCACGCAGGGTACCCGTCGAGAACGACCACGACGCCTTGAGGTTCGCGACGTTCGACGTGTTGATCTGGGCCAGCGGGCTGAAGCGCTGCATCGAGTAGTCGCGCCCGGGCATCTGCCAGTCGCCTTCCGGGGCGTTACGCGTCCACGCCCCCGAACGCGCCTGGGCATGGGCCGACACCGCGAGGAGCGAAAGCCCCGCGCACAGCCCGCCAGACAACATCTTGCGGGTAATACGGTTCATATGATGACCTCATGATGAAGGGTGACAGCAGCCCTCACGGGTTGCTGACTGCGCGGGAGGCCGCTGGGGCGATCGCGCCGGCGTTCGCGAGCGTGTCCCAGATTTCCCCCGAATCCACTTGCTGCACCTGCATCCTGCCTGAAAACTCCAACGGCCACCCGGGAACCGAATCCCGAATGGCCGTGCATGCTATGCCGTCGCGGCGTACTCCCGATTGTGCCAATTAGTCCCATTCTGGAACGTGCTGTCGGCGCGCCACGCCCAGTCACGCCAAAGGCCCGCGCCCGGCCGCAGCCGGGAAACGGAGACACCACACCCACGGATGGTCATGCTGGAACCGGAGAATCCCACGGCAATCCTCACATCGGCACGACACCAAGCCCCGGAAAACCGGAGCCACGGTGAGGTCGGCATGTGGATGATTGAAGCGGGCTTGTTATCGGTCGGGGAGGGGAGCCCCGACTGTTGCGGCCCCACCGAACTAGCTGGTAGTACCGTTCATCCGCCCCGAAGTTCCCGGACTGGAAACCCGGCGGAAAGCGGAGGGTCAGTATACAGCCAGCCGTATAACCTGTCAATCAGTTTGGAACCCCGGCCAGCCTAGGCCCCGACCCCCGTCCACTCGCTGCTGACCAGCGCCCCCCGCTCGGAGAATGGGGTCTCCAGCACCGTCCCCCGCCCCCCCAACCAGGCGCGCACCCGCTGCCCCAGGTCCTGGGCCGCCTCCTCCTGCGGCACCAGCCCGTAGACGGTCGGGCCCCAGGAGCTCTGGCCCACCCCGGCCGCGCCAAACGCCGCCATCCGCTCCACCAGCGCCTCGGTGGGCCCCGGCGAGAACGCCCCCCCCTGGGCCGGGGCGAACCACCCCCCGGTGATCCGCTGGACCTCCGTCAGCGCCGACCCGAAGGCCGTCAGGTCGGCGTCGGCCAGCGCGGGGAGCAGCTGCATCAGGACCAGGTGGGCCACCCGCTCCACCTCCCGCTCCGACGGCGGGGGCAGATCCCGGAATGCGGCGGCCTCGGCGCTGCCCGACAGCCCCGGGTGTCCCTCCGGGATGGCAATGACGCACCGCCAGCTGGGTGGCATCGGCAGGCGGGAGATCAGCGGCGCCACGTCACCCCCGGCGCGGCGCCCCCCCTCGAGCACGAACCCGCCCAGCGCGAAGGTCCAGGTGCCGATGGCCGAGCGCTGGCCCCGGCCCACGGCCCGGGCCAGGGTGAGGGGGTCGGACGGCAGCCCGAACAGCTCCGCCAGCGCCCGGGCGACCGTGAGGGCCATCTGGGTGCCGGAGCCGAGTCCGGCATGGGCCGGGATGGCGCGCAGGACCCGGAGGTGGGCGCCGGCCGTGATCCCGGTGGCGGCCAGGTACCGCTGAGCGAACTCCAGCGCCCGTCCGGCGTCTGGCCCCTCGGCGGTCAGCCGGTCGTGCCGCGTGGCCTCGAGCACCAGGCTTGGCGAGGGGACGGCGGCGCCGATCCCGCCGAAGCGCCGCCCGCGGTGACCTCGCAGGTCGAGGATGCCGAAATGGAGCCGGGCCGGGGCCTCGACGGTGACCCGGACGGGCAGGCCAGGGGGGCGGGTCATCGGACCGGGGCCCCCACGCCCCGCTCGGCTACCCAGGCGGTGAGCAGCGCCATCGCCTCGCGCTCTCGGGGGCCCGCGGTCTTGTCCACCAGCACCTGCAGCCGGGCGTACTCCGCCGCGATCTCCTCTGCCGGGAGCAGGTGGGTCCGCGTGGCCAGGATCGCGGCCTCGAGCACGGCGTGGCGGGCGCGGTGGAAGCCCAGGAACTCCCGCCGGCTCCCCCGGTGCACCACGCGGGTGGTGATCCGGCTGCGGGGCGGGGTGTCGTCGAGGGCCGTCACCTCCACCTCCCGCCAGCTGCACGCCGCCTCCAGCACCCGCCCGGCGATGCGCGCCGCCGGCACCGTGGGCGGGGCGTCGGCGGCGGGATGGTGGATCACCGCCTGGGCAAAGAGCAGCGCGTCATCGGTCAGGTGCACCACCGCGGCCCGCGTGGCGGCGAGGTTCCGGAAGGTGGCGGTCTCGAGGAACGGCTTGATCACCAGCGTCTCCTCCCCCCACTCCACGCCCATCGGGGCGACGTTCAGCGTCCCGGCGGCGTCCTGGGTGGTGAGCAGGGTCTCGATGATCATCGACGCTCCGGCGGGGTCAGGGCAGCGCGGCGCCGAGGAGGTGGCGGCGCAGGAAGTCCACGGTGGCGTAGAACTGGAAGTCCACGTTGGCCTTCTTGCGGAAGCCGTGGCCCTCGTCGCGGGCCAGAAGATACCAGACCGGGCCGCCATTCCGCTCCACCGCGGCCACCATCTGCTCCGCCTCGCTGCGCGGCACCCGCGGGTCGTTGCCGCCCTGGATGACGAATAGCGGCCGCGTGATCCGGTCGGCGCGGTGCAGCGGCGCGATCGACTCGAGGTAGGCCCGCATGGCGGGGTCGCGCTCGTCACCGTACTCCACCCGGCGCAGGTCGCGCCGGTAGCGCTCGGTGTTGGCCAGGAAGCTCACGAAGTTGGAGATCCCCACCACGTCCACCGCCCCGCGGATCCGGTCGTCGTACAGCGTGGCCACGGCGAGCGTCATGTAGCCGCCGTAGCTGCCGCCGGTGACCATCACCCGGTCCGCGTCCAGCTCGGGCCGGGTGCCGATCCAGTCGAGCAGGGCGCCGATATCGCGCACCGACTCCTCGCGCCGCATGCCGTTGTCGCGCTTGACGAAGGTCTTGCCGTACCCGGTGGAGCCGCGGACGTTGGGCAGCAGGATCGCGACGCCGAGCTCCATCAGGAAGTAGTTGGCCCGGCCGAGGAAGCCGGGCGTGGACTGGCCCTCGGGGCCGCCGTGAATGGAGATGAGCACCGGGCGCGGGCCGGCGAAGCGGGCCGGCGGGCGGTACAGGAAGCCCGAGATCTCGAGCCCGTCGAAGCTCGTCCAGCGCACCAGCTCCGGTTCCGGCAGCGCCGCCACGTCGAGGCCGCCGGTCTCGCTCTCGGTCCAGCGCGTGAGGGCCCCCGTCGCGGTGACGAGGCTGTACGCATCGGCGGCGGTGCGGGCGCCGCTCAGCGTGAAGGCCAGCTCGCCGCCCTGGGGCCGCCACTCGAGGCCGCCGACCAGGCCCACCGGCAGCCCGGGCACGGCGCGGAGCCGGCCGCTTGGGGTGTCGAGCAGGGAGAGTCGCGAGCGCCCCGCCTCGTTGGCCACCAGGGCCACCGTCCGGCCGTCGGGCGACAGCGCAAATTCGGTGATGTCCCACGGGATCGCCGGCGTGAGCACCGTGACCCGCCCGCTGGCGAGCTCCTGCCGCACCAGCTGCAGGAACTCGCTCCCCGCGTCGGTGGTGTAGTAGATGGCGCGCCCCTCCGGGCTCCAGCGGGCGCCGCCGCGGGCCACGGTGTCGCCCGGCGCATCGGGGGTGAGCAGGGTCCGCGCGCCGGTGGCCAGGTCCAGGCGCCACAGCTGCGCCTGGTTGACCGAGCGGCCCTCCCGGATCAGCAGCGCCCCGCCGTCGGGCGACCAGTCCTGCACGCTCCAGCCGCCGCCCTGCACCTCGAGGACGCGGTGATCGGTCGCGGGATCGCGCGGGTCCATCACGTACAGGTCGCGGTCCGCGCCGTTGCGGCGGGTGGAGCCGTAGGCGATGCGGTCGCCCGTCCGGGACCACCGCACCCCGCCGTTCTGGGCCGCGCCGTCGGTCAGGAGCGTCACCCCTCCCCCCGGGACCTCCTGCCGGTAGAGCTGGGTGAACTCGTTCCCCCCCGCGTCGCGCCCCAGGACGAGGAACCGGCCATCCGGCGACCAGCTCCCGGCGCCCACCGGCTCGTCGAAGAAGGTGAGCTGCGAGCGGTCCCCGCCCGGCCGCGCCACCCGGTGCAGCTGCGCGGTGTTGCCGAACCGGGTGCTGATCAGCAGTTCGCGCCGCAGCGGATGCCAGTCCACCACCGCCGCGCTGCGGAACTCGGTGTAGCGGCGCACCGCCTCGCGCAGCGCCGCCGGCAGCGCGGGGATGCCGCGCAGCACCAGGTGCTCCGCGGGCACGATCGTGTCCGGGCGCTGGGCCGACAGCGGCATCGCGAGGAGCAGCGCCGCGGCCGGGGCGAGGGCGCGGAGCTTCATGGCGCGAGCACCTGCACCTGCACGTGCGAGGGATGCCGCGTGCTCCGGTACACCCGGTGGGTCTGCGCCCGGAACGCGGTGGCGGGCGCCTCGAAGATGTTGGGCACCCAGGTCTGCGGGTTGCGATCGTACACCGGGAACCAGGTGCTCTGCACCTGGACCATGATCCGGTGGCCCTTCCGGAAGGTGTAGGCCTGCTGGTGCAGGTCCACCGTGAACGGGGTCACCCGGTTGGGCACCAGCGGGGCGGGGCGGTCCCAGCCGGCGCGGTAGCGGCCGCGCAGGATGTCGCCGGTCACCATCAGCTGGAACCCGCCCATGCGGGGCGCCAGGTAGCGCGCCGAATCGGGGTAGACGTCGATCAGCTTCACCACCCAGTCGGCGTCCTGCCCCGTGGTCGAGGCGAACAGGTGCGCCACCACGTCCCCGGCGATGGTCAGGTCGGCGTCGAGCGGCTCGGTCTCCCACGACAGCACGTCGGGGCGGTTGTGCGCCAGCCGCTGGTCCTCCACCTGCCAGGCGGACCAGCTCGAGCCGCGGGGATGGTAGGTCTGCTGGATGGGCCGCGCCCGGTAGGGGACGGGGTGCGCCGGGTCGGAGACGAACGGATCGAACGCGGCGGCCGCCCCGCTCGGCGGCTCGAATGACAGGCGGCCATCCGCGCGGAAGTAGAGCTGCCGTACCGGGGCCTCGGCCCGGGGCGGCCAGTGGTCGAACGCCTTCCAGTCGTTGCGGCCCGCCACGAAGAGCAGCGCCTCGGGCAGCGGCAGCCGGCCCCGGTCCTTGAGCCAGTACGCGAACCAGGGCGCCTGCACCTGCTCGCGGAAGTAGGTCCCGGTGGAATCGGCGAAGCTGATCTTGCCCAGGCTGTCGCCGGCGCCCTGCCACCCGCCGTGATTCCAGGGTCCCATCACCAGGTAGTTGATCCCCGCGGTGTCGAGCTTCTCCAGCGCCGCGTAGGTGGCCAGCGCGCCATAGAAGTCTTCCTGGTCCCACCAGCCGCCGACGGTGAGCGTCGGCACCGACAGCCGCGTCAGGTAGGTGGGGAGCGAGCGCGCCTTCCAGAACGCGTCGTAGGTGGGATGGCGGGTGAAGTTGGTCCAGGTCGGCACCTTGCCGGCCAACAGCGTGGTCAGGTTGCGGAGCGGGCCCTGCGCCAGGTACCAGTCGTAGGTGTCGTAGCGGGTGATCGGCAGCGGCACCGAGCCATCGTTGGAGAGCTCCATGTCGGCGGCGTACTCGAAGCCGTACGACAGGCGGAACGCTCCCTGGTGGAAGAAGTCGTCTCCGATCCAGGTGTCGGTCATGGGCGCCTGGGGCGAGACCGCCTTCACCGCGGGGTGGGGGTTGATCCCGGCCATCGCGGCCAGCCACCCGGGGTAGCTGATGCCGAGCACCCCGACCCGGCCGTTGTTGTTCGGCACCTGATCGAGCAGCCACTCCACCGTGTCCCAGGTGTCGGTGCTTTCGTCCACGCCCTTCGGGTCCCCGGCGTCGTGCAGCGGCCGGTTCATGACGAACGTGCCTTCCGAGCCGTAGCGGCCCCGGATGTCCTGCAGCACCATCACGTACCCGTCGGCTGCCAGCTCCTTGAGGTAGGCCTGGAAGTAGCGCCCCGCCCGGCCGGTGATCCCGTAGGGTGTCCGCACCATCAGGAACGGCAGCGCCTCGTCGTGGCCCGCGGGGCGGTAGATGAGCGTGTGGAGCCGCGCCCCGTCCCGGGTGGGGATCATCGCCTCGCGAACCGCGTAGCCCGCGACGGAGTCGGCGGCGGTCTGGGCCCCGAGTGGGGCCGCGAGGAGGAGCAGCAGCAGGGTGAACGCGCGACGCATGTGGGGATTCCCTCGTGGAGTGACTTACCGCCTTACCGCCTTACCGCCCTATCGCACCAGCTCCGATGACGGCGGCGCGCTCGAGAGGTCCGGCGCCTCACCGGTCGGCGGCACCGAGGCGCCATCGGCGCGATCCGGCACCCGGCTGCCTCGTCCGCCGGTGAGGAACCAGTCGAGCATCCGGTACCCGTACTCGGTCAGCACCGACTCGGGGTGGAACTGCACGCCCACCACCGGGTGCGTCCGGTGCACGACGGCCATGATCTCGCCATCGTCCGCGGTGGCCGTGACCCGGAGCTCCGGCGGCAGCGAGGCCGGGGCAATGACGAGTGAATGATAGCGGGTGGCGACCAGCGGGCTCGGGAGCCCGGTGAAGACCGAAGTGCCGTCGTGCCGGATGGGCGAGGTCTTGCCGTGCATCGGGCGGCCGGCCCGCACGATCTCCGCGCCATAGGCGGCGCCGATGGCCTGGTGGCCAAGACAGACTCCGAGCACCGGGATCGTCGGGCCGAACCGGCGGATGACCTCCACCGAGATGCCCGCCTCGGTGGGCGAGCAGGGGCCGGGCGAGATGATGATGTGCGTCGGTCCCAGCGCCGCCACCTCGTCGGGGGTGAGCGCGTCGTTGCGCCGCACCACCGGCGCCTCGCCCAGCTCGGCCACGTAGCGGGCCAGGGTGTAGACGAAGCTGTCGTAGTTGTCGAGCAGCAGGATCATGGGGTCACCACGCCGCCGGCCAGCGCCTCGATCAGCGCCCGGGCCTTGTGCAACGTCTCCTGATATTCGCTCTCGGGATCGGAGTCCGCCACGATCCCGCCACCCACCGAGAAGGTGACCCGCCCCCCCGCCGCCACGAAGCTCCGGATCACGATGCTCGTGTCCATGGCGCCGGTGACGCTCAGGTAGCCGATCGACCCGCAGTAGATCCCGCGGCGGGAGGGCTCCAGCTCCGCGATGATCTCCATGGCCCGCACCTTGGGCGCGCCGGTGATGCTGCCGCCCGGGAAGGCGGCGGCGAGCAGGTCGGTGGCGTCGCGGTCCGGGGCCAGCGTGCCGGTCACGGCCGACACCAGGTGATGCACCGTGCGGTGCCCCTCCAGCGCGAACAGCTCCGGCACCCGCACGCTGCCTGGGCGGCACACCCGCGACAGGTCGTTCCGCAGCAGGTCCACGATCATCAGGTTCTCGGCCCGGTCCTTGGGGCTGTCCACCAGCGCGCGGGCCAGCGCGGCGTCATGCTCGGGGGAGACCCCGCGCGGCCGGGTGCCCTTGATCGGGCGGGTCTCGACCTGGCCCGACGGCTCCACGGCCAGGAAGCGTTCCGGCGACGCGCTGGCCACCCCGACGCCATCGAACTCGAGGTAGGCGGCGAAGGGCGCCGGGTTGAGGCGGCGCAGCCGCTGGTACAGGCGCCAGGGGTCCTCCTCCAGGGGGCTCTCCAGCCGCTGGCTGAGGTTCGCCTGGAAGATGTCGCCGGCCACGATGTAGTCCACCACCCGCTGCACCGCGTCGAGGTAGCCGCGATGGGTGAACGACGACCGGAGTCCGATCCCCCGCGCGAACTCGGTGCCCAGCACCGGGTACGAGGGCGCCGGCGCTCCCCCGCGCGGCGGGCTGCTCCACACCCGGCCGGTGGCCCCGCCACTCGGGCCCGCGAGCAGCTGCCGCACCCAGGCGAGCCGCTCCGCGGCCCGCGCGGCCCGGCCCTCCCCCAGGGCGGGGAGCCCCGTCGAGACGATCCAGGCGCGCCCCGCGGCGTGGTCCCACGCGATGACCCAGTCGTACAGGCCGAGCACCGCGTCCGGCAGCGCGAGGTCGTCGTAGCGGGTCGGGGGGACGCGCTCGAGGACGGCGCCGTAGTCGTAGGCCAGGTAGCCCGCGAGCCCGCCCTGGAACGGCGGCAGGCCGGCCACCGGCTCGGCCCGGTGCTGCGCCAGGGCGGCCCGGGCCTGCGCCAGCGCCGATGGTGCCGCGGGCCCGCGGGTCCGGATCACCGCGGCCGGCGCGGCCATCAGGAACGAATGGCGGCCGTGGCGTTCTGGGTCGGTGGCGCTGTCGAGGAAGAGGAGGTGCGGCTGGCCCAGGAACCGCTCCGCGGTGGCCACCGGGTCGGGGGCGGGGCAGAGCTCCTCGACCAGCGGGAGCTCAGGCATCCGGCGCTCCGCCCGCGGGTCGCGGTCGCGCCGTGGGTCGGAAGTGCTCCCGCTTGGGGTCGTCGGCGGGCGTCAGGTAGCCGAACGTGAGCGCCCCCTCCTGGCGGTAGGTCTTGCCGAGCTGGTTCGCGAGCCGCGCCTTGGCCAGCTCCTTCCCGAGGTAGAACCCGTGGGAGGCGTCGGTGACGCCGAGCTGGTCGAAGATCTCCTGGATGTCGGTGCCGCGGACGAAGCGCTCGTGGTTGAAAACGGTGATGACCTCGCCGTCGGTGAAGATGCGGAAGTTGGCGTCGCGCACCCGCGCCTGCACCTCGCGCAGCTCCGCCTCGCTGTAGGTGAGGATGCGCGGGTCCTTCACCGTGACCAGGCGGTCGTCCACGTGCTTCGGCGTCGTCTTCTGGGTGACGGCGTAGTGCATGAGGCGGCGCGCGATGTCGATCTCCCGCACCGCCCCGCGGGCCCACGGGATCACCTCGGTGGTGAGCACCGCCTTCACTCCCACCTCCTGGCAGACCGCGAGCAGCAGGGCGTGCATGCCGGTGGTGTCGGCGCTGGTGAGTTCGGTGATGTTCCCCACCCCCATCAGCTGCGGCACCCCGGGATAGCGGCGGTGGATCTCGGCGTAACGCTCCAGGGAGGCCATGAAGCCGAAGCCGATCGGCTCGACGATCGGGTCGATGAGGTACGGCACTCCCGCGCGCTCCAGCGCGGCGAGCGTGGGCTCCAGGGTCTCGAGGCCGGCGCCGAAGTCGGGGATGGCCACGGCGCGCGCGCCGGTGCCGCGGAGGTCCTCGATGGCCCCGGGGTTGGAGCCGTTGACGCTGAGCACGCACTCCGCGCCGGCCGCCACCGCGGCCTGGATCTCCGCGCGGTCGAAGGTGTCCACGCTCACCCGCATGCCGAGGCCGCGCAGCTCCCGCACCACCTCGCCCAGGTGCGGGAAGGGGACGCCGGGGGTGCAGCCGACGTCGATCAGGTCGGCGCCGGAGGCCTGGTAATGCCGCGCCTCCGCCAGCAGCGCCTCCCGGCTCCGCCGGGGCGCATTGTTGATCTCGGCCAGGATCTCGATGTCCCAGGCGCCGTAGTCGCGCGCCGCGGCCGCCTGCCCGAAGTGGCGCGGGATGTCGCGCAGGTCCTTGGGCCCCCGCTCCGCCGGCACGCCGAACTGCTCGGTGAGCAGCGCCGGGTCGCCCTCGGTGAGGCCGGGGAGCAGGATGAGGTCGGTGCCGGGCGGCACGGTGAGGTACCGGGCGATCCACGGGGTGGTGAGCAGCGCCGCCACCGTGATCCCGAGGACCGCCACCTCCACGGCAAACGGCGGCTGCATCTCCGCCAGCACCCGCCGCAGCGCCGGCTCCGCGAGCTTGCCGGTGACAAAGAGGACGCGGGTCGGCGGCACTAGCGCGGATCGCCCCCGCGGACCCACTTGTTGGGCGTGCCCTCGAGCGCCCCGCCGCTGGGCTTCCACAGGACGGTGTCCTCGATCCGCCGGGCCAGCTCCCAGTCTTTGTCGGTGATGCCGCCGGCCGAGTGGGTCTGCAGCTTCACCCAGACCTTGGCCCAGGTCACGGTGAGGTCGGGGTGGTGGTACGCGGCCTCGCTCAGGAAGCCGATGGTGTTCACCAGCGCCAGCGTGGTGAGCCAGCCGTCGGTCTTGTACTGCCGGCGGATCCAGCCCTCCTCGTAGTACCAGCCCGGCAGCGCCGCGAGCTTCGTGGCGATCTCGGGCTCCGTGTCGATGCGTTCCTTGTCCGCCATGCGCCCTCCCGGTGTGGTGCCTTCGCGCAATCCCGCTGGCGGCGCCGCCGGGCCGCCGAGCCGCCTACATCACGTCCCCGCCGTTGACCATCAGCAGCTGCCCCGTCACGTACCGCGCCTGGTCCGACGCCAGGTACACCGCGGCCGCCGCCACGTCCTCCGGCGTGCCCCAGCGTCCCAGCGGCACCTGGCCGGCCACCCGGTCCTTGAACGCCTGCGGGGCGCCGCTGCCGAACGCGGTGTCGATCCACCCCGGGCCGAGCACGTTTACCCGGATGTGGGGCGCCACCGAGCGCGCCAGCGCGCGGCTGAAGCCGAGGACCCCGCCCTTCACGGCGGCAAAGAGCTCGGGATTCTCGCCCGCCATCCCCTGGAGCACGCGGTCCCACGACATGTTGATGATCACGCCGCCCGCAGGCTGCTGCTGCATCAGCTCCGCCGCCGCCCACGAGGCCTGCATGGTGCCCTTGAGGTCCACCGCCAGCAGCAGGTCCAGCTTGGCCTCGCGCGGCAACTCGGCCCCGGCGCCGGTGAGCACGTCGGCGCCGGCGTTGTTGATCCAGGCGTCCACGCCGCCGAGCGCCGCCCGCGCGGCCGGCGCCAGCCGGGCCAGGCTCTCCGGCTCGGCGAGGCTGGTCTGCGTCACGGCCGCGCGCCGGCCGAGGGCGCGCACCTCCGCGGCCACGGCCTCCGCCCCCGACTGGTTGGCGCGGTAGGTGAGCAGCACGTCGGCGCCGGCGCGCGCCGCGGCCACGACGATGGCCCGGCCGATGCCGCTCGAGCCCCCGGTCACGAGGACCCGCTTGCCGGTCAGGGAATGGCCTGCGGAGGGGATGGCGTTGTCGGGGGCCATGGCAGGGCGTAACATACCGGGGCGGGCCGACCGAACAAGGGAGTGCGCGGGTGCGACTGCTGGTGAGTGTACGGGATGCGGGCGAGGCGCGGGCGGCCATCGCCGGGGGCGCGGACATCATCGACGCGAAGGACCCCGCACGGGGCGCCATCGGGGCGGTGGCGCCCGAGGCGCTGGCCGCCATCCGGGCGCTGGTGCCGGCCGAGGTGCGACTGAGCGCCGCGCTGGGCGACGTGGGGACCTACGACGACATCGCCCGCGCCATGGATCGCATCGCGGTGCCGCTGCACTTCGTGAAGCTCGGCTTCCACGGCATCCGCGACGCCGGCCAGGCGGAGGACCTGCTGCGCGAGGCGGTGCGCCGGGCCACCACCCTGCCGGGCCGGCCGCGGGTCATTGCCGTGGCCTACGCCGACGCCGGCCGGGTCCACTCCCTCCCGCCCGACGCCTTCCAGTACTTCGTGCCCGAGGCGGGCGGGGATGGCGTCCTCGTCGACACCTGCCTCAAGGACGGGCAGACCCTGTTCGACTTCGTCGATCCCGCCGCGATCGCGTCCCTGGCGAGCGCCCTGGCCAGCCACGAGATCCCGCTGGCGGTGGGCGGCAGCCTCGGGCCGGGGCAGGTGCGCCAGGCGAGCGAGGCGGGGGCGGCGATCTTCGGGGTGCGTGGCGCCGTCTGCCGCGGCGGGCGCAACGGCATCGTGGACGACGGGCTCGTCCGCGACCTGGCCCAGGCCATCCGGCTGGAGCGGGCCCGCGTGGTCGATTGACCTAGTCCGCGGCGAACGCCTCCGCGCCCACGATCCGCACCGTCATGTCCGCCGGCACCACCCGCGCGAACCAGGCATCGACCAGCTCCGTTCCCCCAGCCACCGGCTTGACCAGCAGCAGCTCCTCCGCGCCGAGGAGGGTGGCCAGGTAGGCGGCCAGGCTGTCGCTGGTCACCTCCCAGCGGTGCGGCAGTTCATCGGCGGCGCGCAGCCAGCGGGAGGGCGCCAGTACCGGCAGCACCCCATCCCGGTGCGCCTGCAGGACGCCTGGCCGGTCGTCCACCAGTCGGCTGCCAGGCACCGCGCCCGCCAGCACCCAGGCGTACTGGTCCATGGCCAGGATGGCCATCCAGTGCGCGGCGGTGGGGGAGAGCCCGTGGGCACGGTCGAACTGGCGCACCTGCTCGGCGAACGGCCCGCCCCCCGGGATCACCACCAGGGGCTGTCCCGTTCCGAGGCGCGCCAGTGCCCGGCCCACCCGCGGCAGCAGGGCGGGGGTGGCCAGCAGGCCGCCGCCCACCTTCACCACCGTCAGCATCCGGGCCCCGTCGCGTCGGTCGGCATGTCCGGATATCTCGCCCGCCCCGGCGGCCGGGACAAGGCCGCCTGCTCGCCCCGCTCCCCTTCCCGGGGTAACTTCTTGCCACGATGGAGTTGATCCCCGTCCTCGACCTCCTCCGAGGCCAGGCTGTCCACGCCCGCGCGGGCCAGCGCAAGACCTACCGGCCGGTCCAGTCCGCGCTCCTTCCGGGGCGCGCCGGCGACGCCGTGGCCTTGGCGCGCGCCTACCACACCATGCTGGGCGCGTGGCGCTGCTACGTGGCCGACCTCGACGCCATCGAGGGGTGGACCCCGCAGTACAAGGTGATCCGTGCCCTCGCGGACCCGGAGCATGGCTTCGGCGAGGGGCTGCTGGTGGATGGCGGGGTGGCCACCCCCCGGGCGGCGGAAACGCTGCTCGCGGCGGGGGCCTCGACGATCGTGGTGGGGCTCGAGACGCTCAAGGGCTTCCGCGACCTCAAGGCCATCGTCAAGGCGGTGGGCGGGCAGCGGGTGGTCTTCAGCCTGGACCTGCTCGACGGCAAGCCGGTGCAGCGCCGCACCCATCGCATCTCCACCCAGGACGCGGTGGGCCTCGAGCTCGGCGCGCGCGCGGCCGAGGCCGGCGTCTCGGCGCTGGTGGTGCTGGATCTGGCGCTGGTGGGGACGGGCTCGGGGCCCAAGAACCTGGACCTGCTGGAGGGGCTCAAGCGCCTGGTGGGACTGCCGGTCTATGCCGGCGGCGGGGTCCGCTCCACCGACGACCTCAAGGTGCTGGAGGAATCGGGGTGCGACGGCGCCCTGGTCGGGTCCGCCATCCACACCGGGGCCATCGCGCCGCCCGCCTGAGGTCAGATCGCCAGGCGGTAGGTCGCCGACTGCCCGAAGCTCTCCTCCACTTCCATTTCGATCGCCGTCAGGTTGCGGATGCCCATCGCCGCGAGCTCCTCGCGCGTCCGGTGGGCAAAGTACTGCGCGATCATCTCCGCCGTCGTGTTCTCGATCGGCATCATGGCGCAGTCCACCATCGGGAAGGTGTAGGTGTGCTCCCCGAAGTAGTCCACCAGCCGGTGCTTCCCCTCCTCCCGGAAGGCCAGCTTCGGGTTCTTCACCGGCAGCAGCACCTTGTGGTCGATCTCGTCGGTGAGCTGGCGGACGATCTTCTTCAGGATCGAGAAGTCCACCACGAAAAGGCACTCGTCGTCCACGCTGCCCTCGACGGTCACCCCGACGCGGTAGTTGTGGCCATGGAGGGTCTCGCACTGGTGCCCGCGGAAGGTGATGAAGTGGGCGGAGCTGAAGACCAGGTAGTCCTTGCTGACGGTCACCTTGAAGTCACTGCGCACGGTCGGTCCTCGAATGCTCGGGCACCCACCCGTCCTCGATCAGTACGGCGAACAGGGCGGCGGCGGTCAGGTCGGCGGTGGTGCCGGGGTTGCGTGTATTCTGCGCGTCGCGGAGGCTCGCGTCAAACACCGCCAGCGCCGCGCGGCCCGCCTCGTCGCGGAGCCCGCCCGCCGCCAGCACCCCGGCGGCGCGGGAGCTGACCTCGGCGGCGGCGTCGGGCCCGAGCTTCCGGGCGATGAGCGTGTCGGGCTGGTGCGCCAGCAGCGCCAGGAAGGTCTCCACCGTCGCGTCGTCCCAGGCCAGGCCGGCGGCGCGGGCCGCCCGCGCCGCCGGCAGCCCGACCTCGAACGTGACCCGGAAGCCGCTGGCGTACTCCGCCGCGATCGCGTCGCGCGCCGCCGCCAGCCGCATCGCCTCGAGCAGCGTGACGGTCGGCGCCGCGGCGAGGTCCTGCTCGGCGGCGCGGCCCAGGCCGCCGGGCTGCGCCTCGCGGATGGCCACGTACGTCTCCGTGGCATCGGCCACGGTGGTGTGCCGCAGCACGGTGCGCAGGCCGTCACGCAGGACGCCGGAGAGCGCCGCGCCGCGGGCCAGCGGCGTGAGCAGCAGGATGATGCCGAGGTTGGTGTTGGCGCGGGTCCAGCGCCGGGTGGCCCGCACCGCGTCGCGGATGGTCTCGCCCAGCGGCCGCTGCCCCGCCTGCGCCAGCACCGGCCCGATGGCGACGGCGCTGGCCACGAAGTCCTCGTAGCGCATGTCCCGGAAGGGCCGCCCCGGCGCCACGTTGCCGGGCTTGGGCGCGCTCGCCTCGAGCAGGCAGGCCAGGGTGCCGTACGCCGAGAGCTCGGCCGGCGCCGCGCTCACGGTCGGCCCGCCTGCAGGAGCTGCTCCACCACCGCGCCCGCCACGTCAATGCCGGTGGCGCCCTGCAGCCCCTCCCACCCGGGGATGCCGTTGACCTCGAGCACGTACACCGTGCCGTCGTCGGCGGGCAGCAGGTCCACCCCGGCGTACTCCGCGCCCACCGCGCGCGCCGCGCGCACCGCGAGGTCCGCCCAGGCGGCGGGGAGCGTGGTGGCGGTGGCCCGGCCGCCGCGCGAGACGTTGGTGCGCCACCCGTCGGCGCGCCGTTCGATGGCCCCGAGCACCCGGTCGCCCACCACGAAGGCGCGCAGGTCCCGCCCGCCGTGCGGCACGAACCGCTGCAGGTAGTACACCCCGCGGATCGTCTCGATGACGCGGAACACCCGCCAGGCCATGTCCTCGTCGCTCACCCGGCTCATGCCGAGGCCCATGGAACCGAACAGCGGCTTCACCACCACGTCGCCCATGGCGTGGAAGGCGGCGAAGGCGTCCTCCGCCCGTTCGCAGGCCACCGTCTCCGGGGTGGGCAGCCCGGCGCGGTCCAGGATGGCGCTGGTCCACGCCTTGTCCACCGTCCGCTCGATGGCGCGCGCGGTGTTCATCACCCGGACCCCGTCCTCCTCCAGGCGGTGCAGCGTGTCCACCCGGTAGATCAGCTGCTCCAGCGTGCCGCTCGGGATGATGCGCGGCAGCACCGCCCGCGCGTCGGCCAGCGCGTGGGCGCCGTTCCGCACCCCTGCGGCGTGCCCCATCCGCCCCACGTTCCCCTCCCAGGGCAGCAGAAGCGGCACGAGCCCGCGCGCGCTCACGGCGCGCACGAGCTCGTCGGTATGCCAGCCGGTGCTGGAGGCGAGGATGACCACGTCCATGCGCGGGGTGGCCGCCGGGGAGGCCCCGGCGGCCCGGGCAGCGGTTACGGCTTGCTGGTCAGGTGCCCGACCAGCGCGGTCAGGCCACCGTCGGCGAACTTGGGCAGGTCATCGCCCACCGCCTTGAAGCCGGCCGTGGCGGTGCCGGCCTGGAGCGCCGCCGCGGTGGGGAAGTACAGCTTGGCCTGGCGGTAGAACGCCGCCGTGCTGCCATCGAGGTTGCGGGAGAACCTGGCCAGCTCCGCCCGGCTGAAGCCGATCTCGGCCGCGCCCGCGCCGACCAGCGGGATGTGGGTGGCCGCGTAGTACGCCTCGAATGCCGCGGCGTCCTTGGGGGTGTTGTAGAGCACGGTGACGAACGCGGTGGTGTCACCGCTGGCCAGCGCGGAGGCATCGTTGGTCTGCTCGCCCACCAGGGCGGTCAGGCCCCCGGTGGCGAAGTTGGCCAGGTCGTCGCCGATCGCCTTGAAGCCCGGGGTGGCGATCCCCTTCTCGAGGTCGGCCATGCTGGGGAACCAGAGCACCGCCTGCCGGTAGTACGTCGGCGCCTTGCCGTCGAGCGTGGCGTCGAACTTGGTCAGCTCCGCCGCCGTGAAGCCCACCTCGGCCTGCTGCTGGCCCACCAGCGGCACGTGGGTCTCCCAGTAGTACTTCTCGAAGGCGGCCGCGCTCTTCGGGGTGTTGTAGATGACGGTCACGAACGCCATCGGCGGCGGGGGCGGCGCCGGCTGGACGGCGGTGGTGTCGGCCGCCGGCTGGTCGGCCGGCTTGCCGCAGGCGGTCAGGGCCGCGAGGCCCAGGACGGCGAGGAGGGAGAGGCGACGCATCGGCGGATCCTTGCAGGACGTGGGGAATCGTGGGACGGCGAAACACGCGCCCGGGCCGCGTGGCCCGGGTGCTTACTCGGGGTAGAGCGACCGCTGCAGTACCTCGACGTTCACCTGGCCGGCGTGGTGGGTCCGGCCCGAGGTGGCGCTGGTGAGCCACACCTCCGCAGGGCTGAACAGCAGCGGGTCGATCTTGTAGAAGTCCTTGTCGTATCGCTCGAAGATCTCGTAGAACGGCGTGCCGTAGTCCTTGGAGGCGCTGGCCGGGAGCTTCGCCGCGAGGTCGGCCAGTTCGGTGTCATCCGCCTTGACGGTGTAGTGCGCCTGGCCGCCGTACAGGATGCAGTCGTTGGTGCGGCCGATGCCCCGGAGGTCGTTCTTGGCCACCGTGGCGACCGGCGCCGTGCCGATGCCGCTCACCACCTTGCGGACGTCGAATCCGAGCGTCTCCATCTTGTGCAGCCCGGTCTCGAGGATGCGGGCCGAGATCTGGGTGCCGCCGGCCAGGCTCGCCGTCGGGGCAATGATGAACGTGAGCTGCGCCGGTGAGAGCGTGGCCTTCCGCGCCACGTACTCCGCCACCGCGTCGGTCGGGAGGGTGCGCCCCTCCAGCACCAGCACGCCGCACGACGCCTGCTCGGCGTAGTGCAGCTTCTCGAACAGCTCCTTCTCCACCCGGGCGTGCGCCCGCAGCGGCCCGGAGCCCATCGCGAAGTACTTGTCCACCTGGATGGCCCACCCGGCGTACTGCGAGGCCATGCAGGCCACCGCGGGGTGGTCGGTGCGCACCTGCACCGCCGGCCAGTTGCGGCCCCCCAGCGACACCTGGGTGTAATCGACGTCGCCCAGCCCGCCCATGCAGATCTCGCCCAGCAGCAGGCCGGCGTTGAGTCCGCCGTCGACCGCCACCCCCGCGTCGATCACCCGGGCGCCGCACGCCAGCGTGGTGGTCGCGATCCGCAGGCCCGCGGCATCCTCGGCCATGACGTCCGCGAGGTCGCGGGCGCGTTCATTCATCTGGAGGCTGGTCATCGATGCATCCGTCGGGTCGACACGGGGGTCCCGGCCGCGAGTGACCGGGGCGTCAAGATAATTCCGGCGGGGGACGTTGCCCAGCGTGGCCGGGGTCCGGCTAGGCCCGGATCAGGATCTCGCCCCGGCCGTCGTTGGCCAGGTCGCCCATCAGCCGGCGGACCCGGAGGCCGCCGTCGGGCAGCGCGCCGAAGGGGCCGGGCAGCCCCCGCCACGCGCGCGCCAGCATCGTGAGCATGGTGAAGGGAAACACGCCGCAGTCATTGAAGGTCGGCGGCAGCCCGGCCGGCAGGGTGGACAGGAGCAGGGTCCCCCGTCGCATGCTGGTGCCCGCCCCGTGTCCCACGGCGCCGGCCACTGCGATGGTCCCCGCCACCATCCGGCTGGCGAGGTAGTCCCCGGCGCTTCCGTCGATGAGCATCACGCCCCGGCGCATCCGGTCCCCGGCGCGCGCGCCTACGTTGCCCGCCACCAGCACCAGCCCGCCGGACATCCCCTGGTGATCGCCGGGGATCGCCCCGCCCAGGAAGTCGCCGGCGTCGCCGCCGATCCGGATCTCGCCGCCCTTCATGCCGTTCGCCGCGAAGGCCCCCACCCGGCCCATCACCTCGATGCGGCCGCCCGTCATCCGCTGGCCCAGGTAGTCCCCGGCCGCTCCCTCGACCCGCAACGTGCCGGCCGCGAGCCCCGCGCCGAGCCGGTCGAGCCGGGCGCCGTCCCCGGTGACCACCAGCGTGTCGCCCGGCGTGCCCTCCAGCGCAAAGAGTTCGTCCACCCGGAGGGTCCGGTTGCCCGCCACCAGCGGCAGCGCGGCCACCGCGGCCAGCGCCTGCCCCGCGAGCGGGGCCGCGGTCAGCGGCGCGCAGTCCACCCGCTGGGCGGGGGCGGCCCGGAGGGTCAGGCGCAGGGTGCTCATGACGCCAGGATCTCGCGCAGCTTGAAGTGGTACTTGCCGAGCTTGCCGCCGTAGTTGCCGGCGCTGATGCGGTGGATCCCCTGGGCGCGCCCCAGGGCGGTCACCGCGCGGATCCCGGCCTTCATCGAGGCGGAGATGTCGTCGGCGGTGAGGCCGTCGATGACGATCTCCATCACCGAGCCGATCTCCGGCGAGAGCTGGCTCTTCGTGATGCCCCGGATGGTGGGGCAGAAGGCGTCGTTGGTCGAGGCGCCCAGCGACTTGTACCGCGACCCCACCTTGGAGCCCGAGCGCACCACGCCGCCCGGGAAGGGCATGATCACGTTGGGCACCGTCCGCATGGCGGCGATCGCCGCCTCACAGGCCGCCAGCGCCTGCGGCTGCGACTCGGCCAGCACCAGGAAGTTGCCGCCGCCCACCGCCGGCACCACGCCCGTCGTCTCCTCCACCAGGAACTCGCCATCCATCACCGGCACCCGCCAGTAGCGCTTCCCGGCGATCTGCTTGGAGGCCTGGAACCCGTCGCCGAAGAAGCGCAGGTTCTTGCCCAGCGCCACCGGGTCACCGCCCTCGAGGCCGGCGAACGCGGCGCTGGTCGGGCTGGTGAGCACGCACTGCCCGATGCGCCGCTCCAGCTGCTTGGCCAGTTCCTTCCCCGACATCGCGAAGAGCAGGATGGCCACGCCGGGCCGCCCGTCGGGCGTCTCGGCCGGCGTGAGCTCCCGTTCCACCCCCGCCTCGCAGCCGCACGCGATTACCGACGTGGCGAACCCCGTGGCGGCGTTGGCCGCGTGGTAGGCCCACGCCAGGTTCTGCGCGGTGATGATCACCCGCGTGGCCTTCATCCCGAAGGCCTCGGCGAACTCGTCGTCGATCGCCACGCCGTTCAGGATCACGGGGTGCCCCCGCGGCAGGGGTGCGTCCGCAGCTCGCCCCCGTGGCCGAAGGCCGCCATCTCGTCGTCCGAGATGCGCAGGCTGTCGGCCCGCATGGTCTGGTAGCGGGCAAAGTGCTCCTCCAGCCGCCGCTCGATGCCCCGGTCGTACGCCGGCGCCACCATGTGGTACCGGCCCCAGGTCACCTGCACCACCTTGCCGTCGCGCACCACCAGCCGGCCGTCCTTGAAGACGTACTCGGGCGCGGTGAACATCCGCTCCCGGTCCGGTTCGTCACGGTAGACCGTGATGTCGGCGGCCGCGCCCGCGCCCAGGTGCCCGATGTCGGGGATGCCGAGCAGCCGGGCCGGCGCGGCGCGGGTGAGGATCGCGATCTCGTACAGCGAGTACTCGCGGTCGATGCTCGCGAGGGTGGAGAGCGCCTTGGCGTCGGCGTGGATGAGGCCCAGCCGCTCGTTCCGGAAGGTCTTGTCCATCAGCAGCCGGATCAGGTGCGGGTAGGTGGTGAACGGCGCGCCATTGGGATGGTCGGTGGTGAGGAACACCCGCCACGGATCGTCCACCAGCAGGAAGATCTCGAGGCCGATGGCCCACTGCAGCGCGTTCACGAAGTTCTGGTCGCGGTACTTGAACGGCAGCACCCCGCACCCGGCGTCGCACTCGATGTCCATCACCACGAACTTCTTCGGGCTGGCCAGCCCCGCGTTGCGGTGCTGGGTCATGTTGTCACCCGAGGCGGTGACCGTCTGCCCGAACAGGATCTGCCCCACGTCGCAGCTGGCGTTCGGGGTGCTGTTCACCTTCTCGGCGATCCGGGCCGCGGCGGAGGAGAACTTCCGGTCGCCCTCGGCGCCGTAGCTGTGGAACTGGATGTGCGTCAGGTGGATCGGCAGCCCCTCGGCCGCGTCGATGGTGCCGAGCGTCGTGGGGTAGTTGCCCGGCAGCCCGAGGTTGCTCGAGTGCACGTGCAGCGGGTGCGGCACCCCGAGCTCGTGCACCGCGCGCGAGAGCACCCGCAGGATGTCGCGCGGGGTGACCCCGTAGAACGGGTGCGCCTCGTCCAGCTCGAACCGCCGCTGGTTGAACTTGAAGGCGGAGATGCCCCCGGGATTCACCACCTTGATGCCGATGCACCGGGTGGCGTTGAGGGTCCAGCCCACGTAGTCGTTGATAAGCCGCTGCTCCGCCCCCGAGGCCATCAGCCGGAGCAGGAAGTCGTCGCTCCCGAGCATCACGTAGCCGCCCTTGTCCACCAGCGGCGTGTCGCCCATCTCGAGGTGGGCCTGCCGCGCGTTCACCGGCAGGATCGCCGGCTCGAAGCAGGCGGTGTACCCCATCTCGGCGTAGCGGTAGCCGGT